>Ga0209081_1002757_pt1 | contig 10095 bp, 8 predicted proteins | sample GOMGulsemesocosm_4_FD_184636 | JGI IMG/M metagenome (GOLD analysis project Ga0209081, IMG submission 184636) | Methane-oxidizing microbial communities from mesocosms in the Gulf of Mexico - GOM15B Gulf of Mexico (SPAdes) (version 2) | ecosystem: Environmental > Aquatic > Marine > Cold seeps... | reverse complement strand
GCTGGCTGAGCGGGGGTTATTTTTTGTCGACAGTAAAACAACCCCTAAAAGCGTCGCTTGGAGACAGGCCAAGAAGGTCGGCATGGCGGGTGTTAAACGCGATGTGTTCTTAGATCACGAGCTCAATATAAAGGCGATACATCAGCAGTTTTTGGCGGTCATTAAACGGGCTAAATCTCAAGGGTTTGCTGTACTGATTGCTCATCCGCATTCTTTGAGTATCCGTTACTTAGAGCGCAATTTGGCTAAGCTTGCGCAAAATAATGTCGAATTAGTAAAACTGTCGAGTATTGTTGAACAGGCCCTGAAAAAGTCACAGCTCTCTATGAGGCATAAAGAATATCTAGAATAATACTGTAGGTCTTGGGGGGCAGGGTCGCTATCATTTTGAATCTGGCCTTTGCGCACAGAGTGTGCATACCATTTTTAGGACCTAATTCTATCGCATATTAATAAACAATGTTGCTGTAGATTGCGCTGCTTTATCTATCATTAGTGCGCTTATTAAAAGCAGTCGCTACCTGTGCAATAAATTGCAAAATCGGTCAGTATTGTGGCTAAGGCGAGCTTTCGATAGTATGAAAATGATGCAGGGGTTGCGCTATATGTTGTGCCTGTTTGGCCCTTTTTTTGTTGATAATGGATTGGCTTATAAGGCTTTGTCGCAGTTAATTTTAAATTCTAGGAAGAAATTCACTGAGCGTTATTTTGCATGTCTAAGACGTGTTTTTAAGGTAAAAACGAGACTGCTGTTTGCTCTGAGGGGAATGTCCCAGATGGCGCTTTTGGTGAGCTTTTTGGCGGCCGGGTAGGTGCTGCTAATGATTTGCCAATGATCCTCAAAAATGCTTGAAAGTGTAAGCCTTCGCTGCACTTTGGCGCTATTCTTGAAAATAAACTCAGTGGTGATAATGGTGCCGTCAAAGGTATCTTGAATGCCGGTTTGTCGCTGTCTGATGGTTAAATCAGGCGCTTTGCCGGTTGTTAATTCAACGCTTTGGTGGTTGTTGCTCTCTGGAAAATAGCTGGTGCCTACAAGCTGTAACTGTGCATTGCTGTCGGTCATAAATATGCGGGCATGGCCGGGTGGGAGTGCTTTGCCTAGTTTGTTGTTTTGAGTGTTGCTAAAAGATAAATAGTAATTAGGGTGTTGTAATGCGCGGCTGGTTTGCCGGTGGCGAGTGATACGAGTTTTGTAGCGATAGCGTGTTTGTAGTTTTATATCACGAGCTTCAATGATGGGGATTTGAGTGGGTTGGTTGGAGGGTAGCGAGGTTCTTTGTGGCAGTTTATAGGCTTTGCTGTCAGACAAATCGTTGATTTTTATCGGCAGCTTAGCCTGACTGCGGTTTTTTCCGCTCGATAGAGCGATATCTGTACTGGTAAGGGTTATTTGTGCGTTATTAAAAGTAGTGGCTGTGTTGTTAAATAATGACGCTATCCCCTGTAATTGAAGTTTATCCCCTTTGCTATTGAGGACTAGTGCATAGTCCATTTTCCAAAACAATCCCTCACTGAGGTAGCTTAAAAGTATGTCGCTGGTGTTTTTCTTTCCGTGAGATTTAAAGCTGAGGCTGGCATTTAAACGGGGGGGGTGGCTGCTTTTGGGGAAAATCAGCCGCCATTGTTGACTGTGCAGGGGAATAGTTTCAATAGCCCCTTGGTTTTCAACTAGTGCGGTGTTGGCGTCTGCGCTAAGTAGTTTGACTAACTGTTTTTTCTCGGCGCCTGTAGCGCTTCTGGTTGCCAGCGTAATGTTCCTGCCAATATGTTGGTCCATGAGTTGTTGGAAATTGATGGGTTTGTTATTCACTGACTGTTCAGTGATTGTGCCCGCATTAAGGATTTGTAGGCTCTGCGGTTGGATCTTCTGGCTAATATCCTCAACGGTGACGCTGTCATTGTCACTAATAGGGCCAAGTGTTCGGCTATCAAGTATCAGTGTTAGGTTGTGGGGAGACAGGTTGAGGTGTAGGTCACTTTGCAGTGCCTGTGTCAAAGTGATGTTTTTGGCAAGCGCCGGTTGCGTTGTACAGCAAAGAATAAGTACCAAGCACAAGCGTTGCATATTATCTCCAGAAAGCGTGTTGTAAGTGAGGGGGGTTAGAGTGGTAGAGCCACTCTAAACCCCCATGAGTTACGCCTGCTGTCAGGCGGGTGACGATATCTGCTGGTAGATCGGGTGATGCGTTTGATATCAAACCAAGAGCCGCCACGCATCGAGCGATTTTTACAGCCGGGGATTTGATAAGGTGTGCCATCGGCTTTGGCGTTTTGGTAGTTTTCAGTGTAACAATCCATTACCCATTCATCGACATTGCCATTTAAATCGTATAGCCCCCAAGGGTTGGGTTCAAGGGAACCGACTGCCAGCGGCTTTTTTCCGCCCAGAGGATTGCCGCAATCAGTACAGTGTGAATAGCCAGGGATATTTTGATCGCCCCACCAGTAATTGGTGGTGGTGCCTGCCCGTGCTGCATACTCCCATTCAGCTTCAGTGGGTAGTCGGTAGTCAAGTTGAGTTTCTTCAGCAAGCCAGCGCGAATAAGCTCGCGCCTCGCGCCAAGTGACATTAATAACAGGCTGATTGCCCCGGCCCCAGCCTTCATCGTCCGGAAGTTTTCTGCCAGTCTGGCTGGCGAATACGTCGTACTGGGCGAAAGTAACTTCGTAGCGACTTAGGGCAAATTTGTACTTAAAGAAGACCGGATGGGCGGGTTTTTCGTTGTCGTTACCATCACCGCTAGAGTCGCCCATAATAAATTCCCCCGCACTAAGCACCACCATGTCCGGCCCGAAACTGCCCGTGGGGAGCGGATCGCGAAATACGCTTAACGGTGGGTTACTGTCTGAAGAATCGCTATTGAGTTGCTGCTCAATTGATTGGTTTTTTATGCGTAAATTCTCAGCTTTTGCCGCTAATTCTTGATGGGCTCGCTGGCTGTTTAATAACTCTGTTTCTAGGTCGAGTGCCTGTGCTTGCCATTGTTTGAGTTCGGTTTTGGTCTGATCAATGGTTGAGCTGCTGGAGAATACGCCGAGGATAAACCCTAAGCCAATGCCGAGTAGTAATAATAGCGTTGGAATGACAAATCTAGGCAGATTAAGGCTGATTGTTTTTTTGCCTAATTTCATGTTGATGGTCGTTGTTGGCGAAGTCTTAGGTTTGCCTGCTGATGGCTCTAGTACTTCGCTGTCGTCGTTTTGTGTGTCACTCGGTGGAGCAAAAAATTCTTTTATAAACTCGCCGCTGCTCGCGTAGCGTTTAGTGCTTTGGCCGCTTAGTGCTCTTTGTAAGCAGTTCCATTGAGTGTCGCTGAGATTTGGCGGGCGGTTAATTTTGACTTCATCACGTTGTTCTACAGTGTCAGACTGCGAAAAAGCGTGCTCTCCAAACAGTCTTAAGGCAATACTTGCAATGAGATAGCTGTCACAGCTGGGATCTAATTTGTCATGACCCAGAGCTTGAGGTGAGCAGCTCTGCTTGTAGGAATAAACATTACTCGGCATATTTTGTGCTTCGTGGAAAAATGCACGCATCGATATAGGCAGTAATTTAACGCCGCCTTTTTTGTTGACAAAAACAAATTCGCTAGCAATCGCCCCGAAGGGGGTGTGCCACTGTTTGGCGCAGGCATTTACTGCGACAGTGAGTTGGGTGAGTAGCGCTTGAGTTTGCTTTGGCTTGAGGGCGCCGCGTTCAGGGCCATTGATTAGTCCCTCGAGATTGAGGCTGTCAACAGGCTCGAAGGCAAAAAACAATAAACCACCTTTGTGAATAAAGTAGCCATAGATGTCGGCGACATGCGGATGGTTAATGGTCTTAGAGCGTAATATTTGTTTTTTAAAATTAGCGAGGAAGCTTTTATCTTGTAAGAAGAAAGGGTCAAGCATGATTAAGCTAACCCCAATAGGACTTTTAGTGCTGACATCATCAGCCTTCCAGATTTGTCCCAGTGAACAGCTCGTGGCCTCCCCTTTTAATTGGAAGCGATGATGGTCGGGGCCAATTTGTTGGCCTTCCTCTAAATCGTTAAAAATATCTTCTCTAGATTGAGCCATGATATTACATCTTATCCTCAGTCAGTGTTAAACCAAAACGTGCCGCCGCACGCTCAGTTTATTTGGCTGTTATAGCTATCTACCCTGCGGTGTCTAAGACGGGCAGGTTTTTGATCAATTCATCAAGTTGCTTCATCTGCTGCAAATAAGGTTCAAGCTTGTCTAGTGGCAGGGCACAAGGGCCATCGCATCTAGCTTTTAGAGGGTCTGGATGGGCTTCCAGAAATAAACCGGCTATACCTTGGGCAAGGCCTGCTCGAGTAAGCTGGGCGACCAGTGCTCTACGCCCATCAGCGCTGTCAGATTTACCGCCAGGCAGCTGCAACGCATGAGTAGCATCAAAGACAATGGGGTAGCCAAATTCTTTCATAATGCTGAAGCCGAGCATGTCGACTACTAAGTTGTTGTAGCCAAAGCTGGTGCCGCGCTCGCATAATATAAGTTTGTTGTTGCCCGCTTGTTCGAATTTGTTGAGGATGTGGCCCATTTCATGAGGCGCTAGAAACTGGGCCTTTTTAATATTAATGACAGCCTCTGTTTTTGCCATCGCAGCAACTAAGTCTGTTTGTCTAGATAAAAATGCCGGCAGTTGAATGACATCGCAAACGCCAGCTGCTAGTGCTGCTTGTTCAGGCTCATGCACGTCGGTGATAATAGGCACATTAAAAGTGTTTTTGATTTCTTCAAGGATTTTTAACCCCTCATCTAGCCCCGGCCCCCGGTAGGATGTGAGCGACGATCGATTAGCTTTGTCAAAAGAAGCTTTAAATATGTAGGGGATAGCAAGTTTTTGCGTTACTTCTACATATTTTTCAGCAATGCTTAAAGCTAGGTCTCTCGATTCGAGGACGTTCATGCCTCCAAATAAAATCATTGGTTTATCGTTAGCGACGGGTATGGATCCAATGTTTATGGTTTTCTGTTGCATGTCATTGCCTGTATTGATTAAGATTCATGATGGGTAGATACTTATAGTATTACAGGTAGAAATCTATTTCATTATAGTAAACAATACTTTATTAGTTGCTGTTATTTTTTGTGAAAATTGATGGATAAGGAGTGAGTTGTGGATCAATCACAACAGTTAGCAGATTGTTTAGCATTAGTGCAAAGCTTTGATACGTTGCTGTTATCAACGGCAAATAAACAAGCGGAGCCATTGGCAAGCTTTTCGCCCTACATCTATGCAGATGGCTGTTATTACATCCTGATTAGTGAGTTGGCGGGTCATACGCAAAATTTACAAGAGAACCCAAGGGCAAGCGTGATGTTTATTGAAGCTGAAGAGTCCGCAAGAAATATTTATGCAAGAAGACGGGTGGTGGTTCAAGTGCGTGTAGAACAGCTTGCTCGTGACAGTGGACAAAGAGCTGAGGTTGTTGAGCAGATGCTGCAGCAGCATGGTGAAACAGTGAAGCTGCTAACTGGATTGGAGGATTTTAAACTGTTTAAGCTGATTCCCACAAAAGGACGTTATGTGATTGGGTTTGGTAAAGCTTATGAGTGGGATGTTAGCAAAAATACCCTGCAGCATATTTCTGCGCATCAAGTTAACGCGGCAAAAGAAGTGGTTAACAAAAAAACGTAAATAGCTATTTTATGCTTCGATCAAAGCGACGGCGATAGATTTAACTAAAAAAGCGCCAAGACCAAGTCCTAGTGCCCCAAACAGAATAATAGTGCCGAATTTGCCCGCCTTGGATTTTTTTGCGAGGTCGTAGATGATGAAAAAGACAAAGATGCCCAAGCCAAAGATGCCAATATTGAGCATGATAGTTTCAATGTCAGCTAAGCGCATAAAGTACTCTTTCTAGGTGCTTTGTTTAACGGTTATAGAAATGGTGGTGGGAGGTGGATTCGAACCACCGAAGCTTGCGCGTCAGATTTACAGTCTGATCCCTTTGGCCACTCGGGAACCCCACCATACAAAGAACAACAGGGTAATATAACCCTATGAATTTTGTGTGTTTATTGCTCTAAACAAGTAACGCTAGAATGCTTGATGTTACTTCATTGTCGAGGGCGCGTATGATAGATATAGCGAACCTGTTTGTAAATAACTTTCGCCTAATTTATTAAAATTCTGACAATTTCTTAAAGCGTCTAGACAGCAAGAAAAAATCTTAAAAAAAACTAAAAATTAATTAAATTGACGGCCGCCGCACCAGCTCTGGACTGGCGTTGAATTTGGTGCTTTATCGGTTCAAAATGACAAATGTCAAGAGTTGAAATAAAGTGGGAAGTCTCTATATTTAGTGTCAGTTTACTAAACTGCTCACTATATATAGTGTACTATGTGCGCCCGTTTGACGCTTTGGTACCGCTAAAGGTGAATGGTGGACGAATATGAATCCCCTATTGTTATTTACTATGACTATTTTGGGGGGAAACCTACGATGGAGAAAAAAGTTCAATGCAGCAAGATTTGATGGTTACCAAAAGGGATGGACGTCAGGAAAAATTAGACCTTGAGAAAATCCATCGCGTCGTTATTTGGGCCGCGGAAGGATTAGACCAAGTGTCACCTTCCGAAGTTGAACTTAAAGCGCATATTCAGTTTTTTGAAGGCATGAAAACAGCGGATATACATGAAACATTAATCAAATCTGCTGCGGATTTGATATCAGAACAAACACCTGATTACCAATTTTTAGCGGCACGTCTGGCTATATTTCACTTGCGTAAGCGCGCCTATGGAGAATTCGAACCGCCGAGTTTGTTTGATCATACCAAAGAGATGGTATCTCAAGGCCGCTACGATAAACACTTATTGGAAGATTATAGTGAAGAAGAGTTTGCGCAGTTAAATAGTTATATTGATCACTCTCGAGATATGCGTTTTTCCTATGCTGCTGTTAAACAATTAGAAGGTAAGTACTTAGTACAAAACCGTGTCACTGGCGATATTTATGAAAGCCCGCAAGTGTTGTATATGTTAGTGGCCGCTTGTCTTTTTTCTGCGCATGATAAAGCGACGCGGCTAGATTATGTACAGCGTTTTTATGACGCTACTTCTACTTTTAAAATTTCGTTGCCAACCCCGATAATGGCGGGTGTTCGTACCCCAACTAGGCAATTTAGCTCTTGTGTGTTAATAGAAACAGGAGATAGCTTAGATTCCATCAATGCAACATCTTCTGCCATCGTAAAATACGTATCGCAACGAGCAGGTATTGGTATTAATGCGGGTAGAATTCGCGCTTTAGGTAGTCCTATTCGCGGCGGTGAGGCTTATCATACCGGTTGTATTCCTTTTTATAAGCATTTTCAAACAGCGGTTAAGTCATGTTCGCAAGGTGGTGTGCGCGGTGGCGCTGCAACTTTGTTCTACCCTATTTGGCACTTGGAAGTTGAGTCGCTGTTAGTCTTAAAAAACAACAGAGGGGTGGAGGAGAATCGGGTTCGCCATTTGGATTACGGTGTTCAGCTCAATAAATTAATGTATCAACGCCTCATTAAAGGTGGTGTGATCTCGCTCTTTAGTCCTCATGAAGTGCCGGGTCTGTATGATGCATTCTTCGCTGATCAAGATGAATTTGAACGTCTATACACAAAGTACGAACAAGATGAATCTATCCGTAAGACAACCATCAAAGCGGCAGAATTGTTTGGGATGTTAGCGTCAGAGCGTGCGTCTACCGGTCGTATCTACATCCAAAATGTCGATCACTGTAATACGCATAGCCCCTTTGATCCACAAGTTGCACCCATTAGGCAGTCAAATTTATGTCTTGAAATCGCACTGCCCACTAAGCCTTTACAGCATATTCATGATGAAGAAGGTGAGATTGCGCTTTGTACATTGTCTGCCTTTAACTTAGGTGCGTTAGAGAGTTTGGACGAGCTAGAAGAGCTTAGCGAACTCGTGGTACGTGCTTTGGATAATTTGCTTGATTACCAAGACTATCCTATTAAGGCCGCTTATTTAGCAACGGTAAATAGGCGCACATTAGGGGTAGGTGTCACTAACCTCGCCTATTATTTAGCGAAAAACAATGTTAAATATTCGGATGGTTCGGCCAATAATCTAATGCATCGCACCTTTGAAGCAATGCAATACAATTTATTGAAAGCGTCTAATAAGCTTGCTAAAGAGATCGCGCCTTGCTTGAAGTTTAATGAGACAACTTATGCGCAAGGTCGTTTGCCTATCGATAGCTATAAGAAAGATGTTGATGCGTTTTGTGATGAGCCGTTACATTATGATTGGGAAACGTTGCGCGCTGACATTGTCAGGGATGGTCTGCGCAATAGCACTTTGTCGGCATTGATGCCCTGCGAAACGTCATCGCAAATCACTAACTCAACCAACGGTATTGAGCCTCCAAGAGGGTTTGTATCAGTGAAGGCCAGTAAGGATGGGATTTTAAAGCAAGTGGTTCCTGAATACTTGGCGCTTAAGTCTAACTATGAGCTACTTTGGGATATCCCGAACAATGAAGGCTATCTACAGTTAGTCGGTGTGATGCAGAAGTTTGTCGATCAAGGTATTTCTGTGAATACTAATTATGATCCCGCTAAGTTCCCGGGAGGTAAGGTGCCGATGAAACAGTTGCTTAAAGACTTGCTGACCGCTTATAAGTATGGGGTTAAGACGATGTACTACCACAATACTCGAGACGGTGCATCGGAAGACCACTCTGATACTGCTGAAGAAGATTGCACAGCTTGTAAGTTATAATCATTAGTCCGAGTTATCGGGCTTTATTATAGTCATTTTTTCATAACTACCATTTACGGCATTTTTCATGGCTTATACCACTTTTAACGCAAACCAGTTTGACTCTACCAAAGAGCCGATGTTTTTTGGGCAGAATGTTAACGTTGCGCGTTATGATAAACAAAAGTATCCGATTTTTGAGAAACTTATAGAGAAACAATTGTCTTTCTTTTGGCGACCTGAAGAAGTTGATTTGGCGACAGATAGAAAAGACTTTATCGATATGCCCGAGCACGAAAAGCATATCTTTTTAAGTAATTTAAAATATCAGACGCTATTAGACTCTGTGCAAGGGCGATCGCCAAACGTCGCCTTTTTGCCAATTGTTTCCATACCTGAGCTTGAAACTTGGCTCGAAACTTGGGCGTTTAGTGAGACCGTTCACTCGAGGTCATATACACATATTATTCGCAACATTGTTAATGATCCATCGGTGATTTTTGATGAGATAGTGACAAACCCTGAAATCATAAAACGTGCTGAATCGGTGACAGTGCTGTACGACGAATTGATTAATTTGGTCAGCGTGCAGAGTATTCATGGCTTTGGTGTGCATACGATTGATGGTGTGAAGTATGATTGTTCGCTATGGAATCTCAAGTGTAAAGTGTATCTGACGATGGTATCGGTGAATGTGCTTGAGGCCATCCGCTTTTATGTCAGTTTTGCCTGTTCGTTTGCGTTCGCTGAACGTGCGATCATGGAAGGTAACGCTAAAATTATCAAATTAATTGCGCGTGATGAAGCACTGCACTTAACCGGCACTCAAAACATCTTAACGCTGTTGGCCTCTGGTGTGGATGATGCTGAATTTAAAGAAGTCGCTGTTGCTTGTCGCGAACAGGCGGTAGCGCTCTTTGTCGAAGCTGCTGAGCAGGAAAAAGAATGGGCAGAGTATCTTTTCCGTGAGGGGTCTATGATTGGCCTCAATGCTCAGATTCTAAGTGAGTATGTTGAATACATCACTAATGTGCGCTTGAAAGCGATTGGTTTTGATGAGGTGTTTCCAGCCAGGCCAAATCCACTGCCGTGGATGAACGCATGGCTCAGTAGTGATAACGTGCAAGTAGCACCTCAAGAGTCAGAGATTAGCTCGTACTTGGTGGGTCAGATAGATAGCTCTCTTGAAGAGGGTGATTTTGACGACTTCGATTTTTGAGTAAGGGCAAACCGGTTACGGGGATTCCTCGGATTAAATTGGGGAATCATACTTTTTACTATCAGTATGAGCCGAGCTTACTGGATTCTCTAGAGGCTCAAGAAATTCAAGCGCCCTATAGCTGTCGGGCTGGATATTGCGGCTGTTGTAAGGT
>Ga0209081_1002756_pt1 | contig 10098 bp, 10 predicted proteins | sample GOMGulsemesocosm_4_FD_184636 | JGI IMG/M metagenome (GOLD analysis project Ga0209081, IMG submission 184636) | Methane-oxidizing microbial communities from mesocosms in the Gulf of Mexico - GOM15B Gulf of Mexico (SPAdes) (version 2) | ecosystem: Environmental > Aquatic > Marine > Cold seeps... | reverse complement strand
AAAGCACAAACTAAAGCACAGTTAGATGATGACCTATCAGATAACACAAAAAAACAAGTGTTGAACAATACGCGTAATGCTTGCATTAATGCTTTAACAAAAATATTAGATATACAACAAGCAAGTCATGCTTTAATGGTGTTTGATAGTAACACCCCTTGTTGGCGTTATAAGCTGTATAGCGATTACAAAAAAGGCCGAAAAAAAATGCCTTTACATCTCGCTGGCCATTTACCTGCAATTCAAGATGCCTTTATGCAACTGGGCGTAGATTCGCTAGAGTCTGAAGAAGATGAAGCTGACGATCTTATAGCCACCCTAGCCACAAAAATGGCATTGCATGGACAACATGTCACCATTATATCAACAGATAAAGGCTTTTTATCATTACTAAGTCCTAACATTCATGTTTATGATTATTTCAATCGCCGCTATTTAGATGAACAGTATGTTAAAGAAAAGTTTGATATAAAACCATCACAGCTTATTGATTTATGGACGTTAACAGGCGATAGCACTAATAAAATCCCAGGTGTTTCTGGAATAGGTCAAATCACCGCAGCTAATTTACTTAATGAGCATGGTTCCCTAACTGTGATATTAAACAGTGACGACATCAAAGTTAAAATAAAAGAAAAACTTATGGCAAGTGAGGAGCAAATAAAATTAACTAGGAAGTTATTGACCTTAAAGCAAAATATTCCCTTAGGTTTTAATTTAAAAGATATACGCGTATAACGTTATTGGTATAAATCAACATTGGTAAGCGGCTAGGTTAATATTTAAACTAACTTTTAGCACTAATGAATACGCTGATGATTTCGTATGAAAGATTTATTAAAATAAGCGTCAAATAAAATTTCATGCTCGCATACTATCAGCTTACATGGTATAAAATGCACCATTAATAATAGTCCCAAAGAAAAACAAACAAAACAGAGCTCTATTGGTGTTTTGTGAAGAAAATAAGATAATTATACTACGCTAGATCTGAGCTAGTATTTAATTTGTATTTATTCCCAAGCGTTTAACAAGGTAAAAAAACATGAGTAAAAAGACAATAACGGTAATTCCAGGCGATGGTATTGGTCCAAGCATTATAGAAGCAACTATTAAAGTATTAGATAAAGCAGGTTGTGATTTTAACTATGAATTTGCCGATGCAGGCTTAACTGCTCTTGAAAACCATGGTGAATTAGTACCTCAACAAACAATGGACTTAATTGAAAAAAATAAAATTACACTAAAAGGCCCATTAACTACACCTGTTGGTGAAGGCTTTACTTCAATCAATGTTACGCTGCGTAAAGAATTTAAATTATTTGCAAACCTACGCCCTGTACTCTCTTTTAAGGGTACTAAAGCACGCTATGAAAACATTGATATTTTAACCGTACGTGAAAACACCCAAGGCATGTATTCAGGTGTTGGTCAGGTAGTCTCTGAAGATGGTACGCAAGCCGAAGCAAAAAGTATAATAACTCGTGATGGTGCTGAGAAAATCCTTGTTTTTGCTTACGAAACCGCACGTAAAGAAGGCCGTAAAAAAGTAACAGCCGTTCACAAAGCTAACATTTTAAAATCAACATCAGGTCTATTTTTAAAAGTAGCTCGTGAAGTTGCTGCTCGTTACCCTGATATTGAATCAACAGAAATGATTGTTGATAACTGCTGTATGCAGCTAGTAATGAACCCAGGACAATTTGACGTTATTGTTACTACTAACCTTTTCGGTGATATTTTATCTGATTTATGCGCAGGCTTAGTTGGCGGCTTAGGAATGGCACCAGGCGCAAACATTGGTGAAGACTGTGCTATTTTTGAAGCAGTTCATGGCAGTGCGCCAGATATTGCAGGTAAAAACTTAGCTAACCCTACCTCAGTAATATTAGCGGCTTTACAAATGCTTGAATATTTAGAAATGAGTGATAAAGCAGATAAAATTAGAAAAGCGTTAATTGATGTTATTGCTAGTGGTGATCGTACTACCCGTGATTTAGGCGGTACTCATGGTACAACTGATTTTACTGAAGCGCTTTTAGAAAGGTTGTAACTTTCAAGATCAAAATGAAAAGCAGTTCAGCAAATGCTGTTCTGCTTTTTTATTACTACTCCCACTTAGAATTTAAAGTCAAAGCACAAACAAATTCACGCCTATAAATTCACACCTACAGTAACCTTGCATGAACCGTGATTTCTTCACGATCATAATACAAATGCTTCGCATACAATTCATACCTTGCATTTTGTTCACTAAAAGCATCTTTTATCATTTGTAAGTCATCAGTTACTTGTTGATAACGCCCTTTCATTGGCAATTTCAAGTTAAACATCGCCTCTTTACAATAACCGTTTAACAACCACTCACTCATTAGCTTGGCTACGCGCTGTGGTTTTTCAATCATGTCACAAACTAACCAATAAACATTTTGTTTCATGGGTACATATTTAAACCCATCCATCATTTTATGCTTAACCTGCCCGGTTTCCATTAAAGATTCAGCCATAGGGCCATTATCAATAGCGGTAACCATCATACCGCGGCGGACAAGTTGATATGTCCAACCGCCAGGTGCTGAGCCTAAATCAACCGCATTCATACCAGAAGTTAACCTCTGATCCCATTCATCTTTAGGAATGAAATGTAAAAAAGCTTCATCTAACTTTAAGGTAGAACGACTAGGTGACTGGCTAGGAAATTTAAGACGAGGAATACCCATAACATGAGCAGAGCTATTACGTACTAATGAAAATCCTAAGATAACTTCTTGCCCAGACAAAAATAAGGCATGTAAAATAGAGCCATCTTGATCAAGTTCGGTAGCTTTTTTCTTATCCGTTAATATTTTTACTTTTCGTAAGCCTTGACGTAATGGTACTGCTAATTTCCGGCAGAACTTACTTAATGCCTTACCGTCATTAGTATCAGCTGTTTCCATGCGTAAATCATCATATTGCCATTCTGACCCTAAGGCATCTACTATCGCTTCTACTCTATTATAGTCGGGCAAATCAATTTTTTCAGTTAAGGTTACAAACCATTGGCGAGCAAAAATCAGACGTTTAAGGGGAATTTCTTTTATTAATGCTTCACCATGTTCACTTTCATGTAAATGAAAAAACACGATACCTTGATTTTTTTTCAGCTCTAAATAGCCATACATCTCATTCCAAGAGGCTTTTTCTTGAATTTCTGCTCCACACTCTTTCTCAAAACCGGGGCGACAATATAATACAATAGACGTCATAAGTTATTTTTACCTTCAATAGACAAAAGCAACCAAGCAACTGCCAGTGATATTCCACCAAATGGTGCTAGTTTGCCAACAAAGGCAATATTAAAAAACATTGTAATATAAATACTACCACTAAAGCAGATTATACCCAGAAAAAAAGCGGTGCATGATGCAAGTAATACTTTTGATGGTGCTTTAACTTTCAGCTGACTTATAACCCAAACTAATACCATCAACAACGCTAACGTATGAGATAACTGATAGTACAAAGCGGTTTTTAGTGTTGCTTGAGTATAAGCAGGGAGCGTTTGTCCGCCATGGTTGAGCCAAGCACTGAATAAAACAGAGAAACAGCCACTAACACCAACGAAAATGACTAAAAAACGTATAAACTTTTGATCCATTTTAAGAATGCCTTTTTATAAACTGAGTGATTTCAAATACAGCTTGCTCAATATGCTGCTGATAAGTGTAACCTGATTTAACCCTAGGTTTTAAACTGTGATCACCATCAGATAAAAAGACACATTGACATAAAGGTGATATTTCATAGTTTAAAACTTCATTTCTACTACCTAGAGTATCACGTTCTCCTTGTATAATAAGTACAGGCCTTTTCGTTAATTGTAATGGCTCTAAGCGTAAATTTTCAGGTTTTTTAGCTGGATGAAAAGGATAGCCTAAACAAAACACACCTTGAATATACTTTAATATTTCACTATTTTCTGCCAATGTAGCAGCAACACGTGAGCCCATCGACTTACCACCAATGAATAAAGGTAGCGTGTTCTTTTGTTCGGCTACCAATTTATTAGCTACCAATTTATTAATGACGCTTTGATAACACGCTATTAGCTTTGGCATTCTATCGGGTGGGTAACGTTTACCAAATTCAATACGTTTGTCCATATAAGGAAAGTTAAAGCGTAATACATTTATATTCGCTTTATTTAATAAAACAGTAATTTGTTCCATAGACTCATGGTGCATATCAGCGCCAGCGCCATGGGCAAAAACAACCTGAGCTATAGGCATGTCTACGTTATTTACAATTTCAGTAGTCATTTTATACTTATCTTTTTCATATAGATTTATATAGATCTTTAAAAACTGTTAACCAGTCACTAAAGGCTCAAAACCTTTAACTAAATCATCAATCGCTTTCATTTGTGCAAGATAAGGTTCAAGCTTATCAAGCGGTAGCGCACAAGGACCATCACACTTAGCAATAGAAGGATTTGGATGTGCTTCAATGAATAAGCCTGCAATACCTATCGCCATACCGCTACGGGTTAACTGCGCGGCTTGTGCGCGTCTACCATCAGCACTATCACTTCTTCCACCTGGTTTTTGCAGTGCATGAGTCGCATCAAAAATAACAGGGGCGTAGTTACGCATTTCATCCATCGCTAACATATCTACAACTAAATTATTGTAACCGTAACAACTACCACGCTCACATAAAATGATATTTTCGTTACCGGCTTCACCAAATTTATTAATAATATGTTTCATTTCATGTGCAGCTAAAAACTGTGGTTTTTTCACATTAATAACAGCACCCGTTTTAGCCATGGCGACGACAAGATCGGTTTGTCGGGCTAAAAAAGCAGGTAGTTGAATAACATCAACAACATCGGCAACAGGCTGAGCTTGATAGACTTCATGCACATCGGTGATAATAGGCACGTTAAACGTTGATTTTATCTCTTCAAATATTTTCAAACCTTCATCAAGCCCTGGACCACGATAAGAATGTACCGATGAGCGATTCGCTTTATCAAAAGAAGCTTTAAATACATAAGGAATGTTTAATTTTTGGGTGATTTCTACATAATGCTCAGCAATTTTCATTGCTAAATCACGTGATTCAAGTACGTTCATACCACCAAATAAAACAAACGGTTTATCATTGGCTACATCAATACCGTTAACTGCAACTGATTTTATTGTCATAATTTTTCCTGTAACAAGTTTGATAAAAATTGGATAAAATGTAATTTCATCCATTAGACTAATATTAGTTAGACGAATATTAATTAGACTAACATAAGCTTACGATTACAATAGTTTATTATTATTAGCTTTTTATGATTAGTTACTTATTGTTAGGCTTTTTATTATAAGTAAGTGCTAATGAAACGTAGGATCACGTAGCGTAATATTTTCAAGTTGAATTTTTAGCAACTGGGCTGCTGGATCTTTTGGACATTGCTCAACAAAATAGCGGTAATCATCAACCGCTACTTTAAAGCAGTCTAGTTGATGCAGTAAAAAACCTCTATCTCTACGTTGCATTGGATCGTCAGGGTTTAATGACAGCAAAACATCAACACATAATAAGGCTTTATCAAACGCTTGCTCACGAATAAGCGTACTTTTTAATAAGGATAAATGTTCGATTAAGATAGCTTGTCGGTTCAGTGTATCTATTTCATGTAAACTGGGGTCACCAGATAAATCGTCAAGACATAAATCAAGATCTTGCCAATCAATTGACTCGCCTGTAACCGCATCAAAAATAATTGCATAGTCATCATTACAGCAAATTCGTACCATCACTTTATTAGGTATAAACACCAAATCAGTTTCAAAACCACAAGCGGTGATAATTTCAGCTACCAATGCAGCCTTCACCATGGGAGACATTAAACGTTGATTCAAACTGGTTGCCACTTTAAAAGCTGATATTGGCCAAATATTTCTATAATTATCAATAAACATATGTTGATAATACAATTCATTAAGCAACACTTCAGTTCGATCTAATGGTGACTCAATATCACTAATAACCGCCTGACATTGCTCAATAATAATTTCTAAACTATCAAGGCTAATAGACTGTTCAGTGGTGGGGATGCATTCAATTAGTTCGTCCTGAAAAATATATTCTTCTAATAATACTAACGTTTGCAGTAGATCTTTTTCTTCTGATTTTAATTCAGATAATAATAATGAATTCATAACAACCTAATAAATAAAACTGCTATAAAAACACTGATTCACGAGTCATGGCTATGCGTACAATTAGCATAACCCAACCTATAGCACCCAAATAACCTATGATCTGCATAGGTCTATTTCTCGCTAATTTCAAGGTAAAATAGCCAGTAAAAATATAAGCAACAACCGCTAATAATTTTTCTCCTAACCATAACTGCTCTATTGGATTAATGTGATATTGAACAGCCATAACCACACCAAAGGTTAGTAATAAAGTATCGACAACATGAGGGGCTATTTTTACCCACTTAGCTTGCAGTTTAGCAGAGCTTGCTAACATCCAAATGAAGCGCAAAGTAAAAAGACCAACACTCACTACGGCCAAAGTCATGTGTATATGTTTAAACATTAGTATTTCCTATTAATTATCAATTGAGTAAATAGCCCAAGTTATACGATCATGGCCATTTAAGTCTTGTACTGTTTTTGGGTTGTGATATCCACAACGTGTTAAAATATCTCTGACCATTTTTCCTTGTTCAAAACCATGCTCAAAAAAAAGTTTTCCTTGTGGCTTTAAATAAGCAGTAGCCTGTTTAGTAATATGTTTAATATCGGCTAAGCCCTGCTCTTTTGAAATTAATGCTGATGTTGGCTCAAAGCGTACATCACCTTGACTTAAATGTTCATCCTCACACTCTATATAAGGAGGGTTAGATACAATTAAATCAAACATTTTATGGCTTCCTACCGCACTAAACCAATCACTTTGGTAGACATCAACATGCGATAAATTTAAATTATCTGCATTTTTTTGTGCAAGTTCTACCACATTTTGATCAAAATCAATCGCCTCTATTTGCCAAAAAGGTTTTTCACTCGCTAATGCTAAAGCAATAGCCCCAGTGCCTGTTCCAAGATCTAAGCAAGATAAGCTTTCATTAGCGTTAACTTCGTTATCGTCATATAGCGCTAATACTAATTCAATTAATGTTTCAGTATCAGGGCGAGGAATTAACGTAGCTGGAGATACAAAAAATGGTAGTGACCAAAACTCTTTCACGCCTGTTATATAGGCTATAGGTTCACCATTAATCCGCCGTGTTAATAATGATAAATAATGAGTTAACTGTTCATTAGACACCTGTTTTTCTGGCCAAGTTAGCAAGTAACATTGATCTTTTTTTAGCGCTAAACTCAATAAAATTTCAACATCAAGCTTCGCACTATCACTTACTTTATTTACTAAAGAGTTACTTTGAATAAGTATGTTAGCGATAGATTGTTCACCAACAAGACCTAAACACAGATTAATATTATTTAAATTATTCATTTAGTTAGTTAACAGCACAATTAATTTAATGTTGCTCAGCAAGTTCTGCTAATAAATCAGCTTGGTTTTCTTGCATAATAGGCTCCATGATCAATTGCAAACTACCTTCCATTATTTCGTTCAAACGATATAAGGTTAAGTTAATTCTATGATCACTCATACGCCCTTGTGGGAAGTTATAAGTACGAATACGCTCAGAACGGTCACCACTAGCAACCAAGTTACGACGTGATGATTCTTCTTCACTACGACGTTTTTCATCTTCGGCTTGTTGCAAACGAGCTTGCAATACCGACATAGCTTGCGCTCGGTTTTTATGTTGTGAACGTTGCTCTTGACACTCTACCACTACACCAGTGGGGATATGCGTAATACGTATAGCTGAGTCAGTTTTATTTACATGCTGACCACCTGCACCAGAGGCACGGAAAGTATCAATTTTTAAATCAGCTTTATTAATTTCAATAGCATCTGCTTCTGGAATTTCAGGCATAACTACCACAGTACATGCAGACGTATGAACACGGCCTTGTGATTCAGTTTGCGGTACACGCTGTACTCGATGACCACCCGATTCAAATTTCATTTGTCCATAAACGCCATCACCGTTTATTTTCATAATAAGCTCTTTGTAACCACCCTGATCGCTTTCATTGGCATTCATTATTTCAATTTTCCAGCCTTGCTTTTCAGCATAACGGCTGTACATTCTAAATAAATCACCCGCAAAAATAGCGGCTTCATCACCACCTGCACCAGAGCGAATTTCAACAAAACAGTTGTTGTCATCATTAGGATCACGTGGCAATAGCAATATTTGTAATTCATCTGATAAATCAGCTACCGCTTTTTTAGCCTCTTTATACTCTTCTTGCGCCATTTCGCGCATTTCAGGATCTTCATCTTTAAGCATTGACTCAGCAGTAGAAAAGTCATCTTCAGCGCTTTGATAATTTTTAAATACAGAGGTTACTTCATCTAAGCGTTTAAATTCTTGAGATAAGGCACGAAATTTGTCCTGATCACTAATAGTTTCAGGATCAGACAATAAGGCTTGAACTTCCTCAAAGCGCTCAACTAAGGCTTCAAGTTTATGATAAACAGACGATTTCATGAATATATTCTTATGTATAAATTATGTATTAAACAAATTATGTATTAAACAAAGGTGAGAAGAAGTAAATTGGCGCTATTCTAGCATAGTAAAATAAAAGATAACGCAGCGGCTGGTAAATATCGTTGGTTAATGTGGATTAACTAATTTTCATTAATATTAAAAATATCACGTAAATAAATAAGTTTATCTAACTCACCACCTTGAGCAGCTGATTGTAAAGCACTCGTTGGGGCATGCATAAATTTGTTAGTTAATTTAGTTGCCAACTCGCCTACAACGGCTTCAGCATGTTTACCTGTTTGCAACTGTAGTATTGCTTTTTCAAGCAGTAGATCTCGTTCACTTAAACACTGTTCACGATAACTAATGATAGTATCTTGCGTATTTAAACCGCGTAACCATGACATAAAGTTGTCTGATTGATTATTAACAATACTTTGTGCTTCAACTGCTGCTTTACGTCGATTTTCCAAATTTTGCGAAATAATACTTTGCAAATCATCAACTGTGTATAAAAACACATCTTCTAAGTCACCTACTTGCTCTTCAATATCACGAGGAACAGCTAAATCAACCATAAAGATTGGTTGATGACGACGCTTTGTGAGTGCTTGTTCAACCATACCCTTTCCAATAATGGGCAAGGTAGAGCCAGTAGAACTAATAACAATATCAGCCTTGCTCATATGTTCAGGAATTTGTGCTAAAGTAATAACATCAGCACCAACTTGCTTTGCCATATTTTCAGCGCGCGCTATGGTGCGGTTAGCAACTGTAATTTTTCCAACCTTATTTTCATACAAATGTTTTGCAACAAGTTCAATAGTTTCACCTGCGCCAACAAGTAGTACGCTAGTTTTTTCTAAACTAGCAAAAATGTGTTTTGCTAAATTTACACTAGCAAAAGCAACAGAAACTGCACTTGTGCCTATATCTGTATCCGTGCGAACTTGCTTAGCAACACCAAAAGTACGCTGAAATAATCTGTCCATGATTAATGCCATAGAACCAGCAGCTTTGGCATGGTTATAAGCTTGTTTCATTTGACCTAAAATTTGCGGTTCGCCTAATACCAATGAATCAAGACCACAAGCAACCCGCATCATGTGGTTAACAGCTTGTTTATCTTTATGCCAGTATAAACTAGGTAAAATAGTGGCGGCAGGAACATTATGGTAACTTTCAAGCCATTGAACCAAACGTTCTTGGGTAAGCTTAAAGTCACCCTCTTGCACTAAATAAAGCTCTGTTCTATTACAGGTTGATAAAATAGCTACTTCACGACACTTCACTGCTGCTAACATTTCTTTTAAGGCACTTGAAAGCTTATCTGGATTAAAAGATAATTTTTCTCTTACTGCTACAGGGGCAGTTTTATGATTAATTCCAACAGCAACTATGGACAATGTAATAAACCTTTCTACTTATAATTATTTATATTTTCTTTACGTTTTTCAATAGTTTTTCAA
>Ga0209081_1002750_pt1 | contig 10124 bp, 7 predicted proteins | sample GOMGulsemesocosm_4_FD_184636 | JGI IMG/M metagenome (GOLD analysis project Ga0209081, IMG submission 184636) | Methane-oxidizing microbial communities from mesocosms in the Gulf of Mexico - GOM15B Gulf of Mexico (SPAdes) (version 2) | ecosystem: Environmental > Aquatic > Marine > Cold seeps... | reverse complement strand
CGTAATTTTTCACGAATTAAATAATGGTGAATAGCGGCTGTTGCTAATACTGATGGAATAGCTACATGGTCACTGTCAACCTCGCGATCACTTAAAATAAGAATGGCATAGCCGTCTTCTACCGCATTTTTTGCGTACAAACAAACACGATCAAGCGCTTTTTTCAGTGCGCCGGATTTACCGTTTGCTTTAAACGTGATGCTGATAGTTTTTGATTGTAAATGGTCGTTGTCAATATGCTGTAACTTACGCAACTCCTCGTTTGTCAGTACGGGTTGATCAATTTCAACCTTATGACAATGGGCAGCTGTTTCGTCAAGTAAGTTTAATGACTTACCAATGTAACCGCGTAACGACATAACCAATTCTTCACGAATTGGATCGATTGGTGGGTTAGTTACTTGAGCAAATAACTGCTTGAAATAATGTGATAACTGCTGTGGACGATTAGATAAAACGGCTAACGGTGTATCTGTACCCATAGCGCCTAACGGCTCTTTTGACGTACCAACCATGCCAGCAAGTACTAAGTTTAGATCTTCGCTAGTATAACCAAAGGCTTTTTGCATTTTACGCAGTTCAGCTAATGGTGGTTGTGCGATTGAAGCTGTTGGTATAGGTAGCTGTGTTAATTCAATTTTATTTTTTGACAACCACTGGCCGTAAGGCTGAGCTGAGCTAACTTGCTCTTTTACTTCGTCATCACTAATAATGCGACCTTGCTTAAGATCGGCAATGAATATTTTACCTGGTTGCAAGCGACCTTTTTCAACAACAGTCGATTGATCAACACATAAAGTACCTGTTTCAGAGCCCATGACTAAAGTGCCATCGTCTGTTAATAAGTAACGTGAAGGACGTAAGCCGTTACGATCAAGTGTTGCACCAATAATATTGCCATCAGTAAATGATAATGAAGCTGGGCCATCCCAAGGCTCCATAATACATGCATAATATTCATAGAATGCACGTTTGGTTGCATCCATATTTGTTTGAGTTTGCCATGCTTCTGGCACCATCATCATCATAACTTGCGCTAACGAACGGCCACTTAGCACTAATAATTCAATTGCCATGTCAAGGTTGGCAGAATCAGAGTTATCGCTATTACAAATAGGGTTTAACATCTTCAATTCAGCATCGCTAAAATTAACAGAGCTGAATAATGCTTCACGCGCATTCATCCAGTTGATGTTACCGCGTACGGTATTAATTTCACCGTTATGGGCAATATAACGAAATGGTTGAGCACGACGCCAAGCAGGAAAAGTATTGGTTGAAAAGCGAGAGTGAAACATTGCCATGCCAGAGATAGTGCGTTCGTCTTGAAGATCAAGATAATATTGACGAACTTGCTCAGTGGTAAATTGCCCTTTGTAGACAATTTTGGTCGATGACATTGAGGTAACATAAAACTCGTCACGGTCTTTAGCTATGCTGTTATTAATTTTATGAGACGTGTATTTACGCAGAACAAATAGCTTACGTTCAAATTCTTGTGCCGTTAATTCCGCAGGCTTAGCAATAAATACTTGTTCAATATTTGGTTCAGTTTCAAGAGAAGCTTCGCCTAGCATTGAGTTATCACCTGGAACATGACGATAACCTAATAAAGTTAAGCCTAACTCAGTAATATTTTGGTTTAAAATATCACGACACGCTTCGCCCTGTTCTTTAACAGGTGGGAAGAAGATCATACCAACGCCGTAATCACCAACATCTGGTAAGCTAAAGCCTAATGTTGCAGTTTCTTGACGTAAAAAATCATGAGGGATTTGAATAAGAATACCTGCACCGTCACCACTTTTTACATCAAAACCTGTGCCACCACGGTGTTCCATACAGCTCAGCATGGTGAGTGCATTTTCAATAATATCGTGAGATTTTTTACCCTTTAGGTTGGCGACAAAACCAATACCACAACTATCATGTTCAAATTCGGCGCGATAAAGGCCCTGGGATTTTTTACTCATATCATTCATTGCTAATTCCTATTTCATCAAACCATCTTTACTAGTTAACTTTTAGTTTGCTAATTAAGATATATATATTTTCAATGCTAATTAAGCCATATTATGTAAATGCTTAAAGTGTATGTAACTGATCCTTCAGATTTTTTTCGGACTTTTTGAGCATCGATCGCCAAATTTCTACGGAGCTTTTATAAGGCGCTGTGCTATTGATGATAAATCATCAACCTAAGCGGCCGGCAAAACTAACCGTAAAATGGCTGTGAGTCAATTGTTTTGTGAATATTTATGCAAGTCTAGAATGCATAAATATTCATAATATTATTTATTTCAACTCTTTATTTCAACTCTCTATTTAAAAATAAGATTTTTATCAAAAAGTATTTTTATGCTTTTAATCTTTTAGCATGCTTTAAGTTATTTTTTTAAGGTAAGTAACCATCTGGAATACCTTTAGTGGTAATACTTACTGCATCATGTGCATGTAATGATTCAAGGTGGTTTATTTTTAACCAGAAATCATCAAATTCTTGAGCTTGGTTCATACCGTATTGTAATCGACGGGCGGCATCTTCACAAAACATAAGGTTTTGTCCGTTTAGGCGAGCAAACTCTTGTTCATCTTCGCGCTTAACTGCCGCTTGTACTGGGGTCTGTAATGCGTTTTCAATTAAGTTTACTAAACCAGTAATAGGAAAGTCATTCACATTATTGTTAAGTTTTACTTTTACTTCGGCAACAGAGCGCTGCGAGTGTGGTGTAGCAACAATACCTTCTGTTGTACCAAGCCACTCTCGTATTACATCAATATCAAGGTCACTATCAACAAACTTTTGCTGAAAGGCTTGCTGTATTAATTGACGAGCAAGTGCAGCAGAGCATGGGCAAGTTGATGAATAAGGCACATCAATCGCTAATTCAATGGCAAGATTTCCCTGATTTAAATGGCCAGTTAAGGTGACAGGATAAGCTTTCCATCCCTCTTTCCCACTGATTAAAGACTTTCTACGTAAATGGTAGTCAAAACTAAAGGTTACTTTCGCCTGATCACTTAAATCATCATGACTACTGATAAAGCCATCAAGCAAAGTGACTAAACTTTGATAATTCAAAACATTACTTGTTGATAATTCATCAATAAGTAAATATAGGCGTGACATATGAATGCCTTTAGCCTGAGCTTCTGTTAAGTTTACAAAAGCATCTACATGAGCAGAAACCATGCGTTCGCTTTCACCTTTTGAGGCGACCATAATGGGCATTTCAATATTACTCATACCAACCCAATCAAGTGTTCCCTCAGTTTGGGCTGTTGTATGGTTGGCAATATCGGGCATTGTTGTGGACATTAGTACTCCGCTTTAAGCTATAGAATTAGACTCAATTCACCCTATATAATCTGATGTTAGGGTAGATTGGGCTTGTAAAAGGTTGTGTGATGATAGCTAAGTAACCACACAACAAGTAAATTCAAGGTCGCATATTCTATCTTATTTTTTAGTAGTAATCATTACTGTTATAACAACAGAGAAGAAAAATATGTAAATATTGGTAAAAGTGATGAATTTCTTTTTATTGCTAGCTTATTGCTATTGTTGTTAAAATCCATCTTGAGGTGGGTTAGGTATAGTAAGGTTACTTATGAATAAAAATAATAAATTAACACAGTTAGACAATGACTTACTTGATGGTTACATGCAAAGTTTAGGGATAGATGTCGTTAAGAAAATGTTTGCTTTATATAACCAACAAGTAATTATTTATCTTAAAGATATTGAAAACTCAATGCTTAATGATAATGTTGAATTATGGCAAGAGCATTGCCATAAAATGAAAGGTGCAGCAGGCAGTGTCGGCTTTAAATCTTTGCATGCGCGTTTAGTCTTAATGGAAAAAACAACGGTAGGCATTACTGAAAAAACTCAACAATTTTCTGAGCTTAAAGATCATAATAAGCATGCGTTAAATGCTTTTAATGATTGGCTTGAAACAATATAGTTCACTCTATTGTTATTTACAGATGTTATTCAACAGAGCCAACAAAACGATAACCTTCACCATGAATGGTATTGATTAATTCTGGCGTATCAGTATTTGATTCAAAATGTTTGCGTAACCTTCGAATCGTTACATCAACCGTTCTATCATTGCTGCGCAAATCACGACCCGTCATTTCTTTTATTAATTCTTGTCTTGAAACGATATTGCCTTCATTATTAATTAATAAACGTAAGGCTCTAAATTCACCACGAGGAATAGGGAAAGTTTCACCACTTGGACTCGTCATTTCACGAGAGTTAGCGTTTAATACCCATTGATTAAAACTAATAATAGTTTGCTGTGTATCATTTTCTTTATGATTTTGACTTATACGGTTAAGAATGTTGCGAGCTCTAATTGTCAACTCTCTTGGGTTAAATGGTTTTGTTAAATAATCATCTGCACCAATTTCTAACCCTAAAATTTTATCAATATCGTTATCACGACCTGTTAGGAAAATTAAACCTAAATTTTTATTGTTTGTTAATTCTCTGCCAAGTAACAAACCATTTTTTCCAGGGAGATTAATATCCATTATCACTAAGTTGATTTCGTGTTGACCAAGTATTGTACTCATAGAGTCACCATCAACAGCTTCAAAGACTTTATAACCTTCTGCTTCAAATAAATTACGTAGGTTAAAACGAGTGACGTCTTCATCTTCTACAATAAGAATTTGATGATTTTGCATATTATTTCCGTTGGCTGATATAATTAATACCTGATTAACTATGGTAACTAAGTCTTAATTAAATAACAATTATGTGACGTGAAATTACTATAATTTATTGTTATGACACTAGATGTACGGGAAAAGCTATATTAAATGTAGTCCCTTCTATAGCATTACTTTCAAAATTTATGTGACCATTTAATGCTTGTGTTACTAGGTTGTAAACTAGGTGTAGTCCTAAACCACTGCCACCACTACCACGCTTTGTTGTGGTGAAAGGTTCAAAAACTTTTGGTTTAATATGTTCATTTATACCTATGCCATCATCTTTATAACTGACATGTAATTGATTACTTAAATAGATTATTGATATGTTTATTTTTCCTTCGGGCTTATTTTCAAAGCCGTGTATGATGGAATTTAATATTAGATTGATTAATATTTGATTAATAGGACCAGGCTTACTTTCAATCAGAAGGTTTTCAGGACATTCAAGGGTAAGATGAACATGTTCTTTTTTTAACTTGGCTTTGAGTGTTAGTAAAATTTCCTCAAGTAATTCTTTAACGTTGAATTCTCTTATCTCAATATCTGACTGATCAACCGCTACTTTTTTAAAGCTAGAGATTAATTTAGCTGCTCGGTCTAAATTACGATAAATAATACTAATATTTTCTTCGCCTTGAGTGAGAAATTTTTTCAGTTGACTTGATTTTAACGACTTGTCTTCAAATGCCTGTTTTATTTCATTAAGTCGATCAGCCATAAGCGTTGAAGCGGTCACGCCCAAGCCGATAGGAGTGTTTACCTCATGAGCAATGCCGGCCACCATATCACCTAAAGAAGCCATTTTTTCTGTTTCAACGAGTTGACCTTGAAATTGGTGTAATTTTTCTAAAGTTGACAGTAACTCTTGATTTGATTCTTTTAATGCCTCAGTTCTTGCTTGTACTTTTTCTGTTAACGTATTGTTTTGTATAAGAGCTTGCTGATGTGTTTCTTCTTTTTTACTAATATGTTTTTCTGTTCTAGTTAGTAATATATTGATGTTTCGGGCTAAAATATCAAATTCAATTATAGGTAGTTGCTCTATTCGGACATGATAGTTTTTACTTTGTGATATTTCTTGTATTGCTTCTGTCATTGTTGAAATAGGCTTATTTATTTTCTTATGAATGAAAAGTGCTAATACAATGGAGGAGATTAAACTTAATATGAGTGATAACACTGCAATAAAGGTAAGCTGATGACTAAAATCAGTAATGTACTTTGTGTTAGTTTGTATATACAAATGACCATAATTGTTTTGATTTTTGTTTATATTTACTATTAATTCGATATGATTTTTTTGATGATTAATAGTTGATAACTGTGCTATTTGACTGGTTTTATCTGGGATAGAGGGGTAATAAGCACTTTTATTAAAACCAGTGAAGTAATTTATTTTATCTTCATTTTCTTTTTTATATATATGAATATAATTAATATAATCTGCTGTTACTAACTTCTTTAACTCAGCTTTTAATTTTTTGTGAGCATTTTTTTTGTTTTCAGATAAATAGCTCACACTAACTTGTGCTAAAGAGTTAGCCCATGCAATAGTGTTTTTTTCTAAATTCGATCTTTCTTGAGTTTCAACAATATAGATAACACCCGTTAAAATAATGACTAAAGCAAGTGACGCAACGCTTAATATACTGGTAAGTAAAAATTTACGACTAGACGTCACATTATTTATTATATTCATGGCATAACAATCGTTGAAAATGATAGGTTTAGCAAGTCTATAAGCACTATTAATTAATTTGGCTGTAATAAATATTAAAGCCTTGCTTATTTATTGAACATTTAGTTCTGCCGATATATTGTTGCATTATTGGCAAATATTGTAGAAAGCTATTCGCAACAATGGTGATATTTCCATTGCGATTAATATGAGGCTTAATACCTTGTAAAAAATCTTCTGTTGCTTGATAACTTGTTTTAGTACCTTGATGAAAAGGTGGATTTGAGACAATATGCTCAAATTTACCGCATACTGCTGATAAACTATTTGAAGCAAAAACATTGCCAGACAAACCGTTAAGTTCAAGGCTTTTCTTTGCTGATGCTAATGCTAAAGCGCTAACATCGAGTAATGATAATTGAGTTTGTGGAAATTTTTTGCCAACAAAACAGCTAATAACACCTGCACCACAGCCAAAATCTAAAACGTTACCGTGCATAGTTTTGGGTAAGTTATCTAGTAACAAGCCGGTACCAACATCAAGCTTTTTCTGACTGAAAACACCCGGTAATGATGCGATGGTTAATTCTACATTATCTACTTCAATTTGATATTTTTTAAACCAATCATTAAGTTGAAACTCTTTCTTTAGATTGTCAGCATTAACAATTCCACCAAATACTAAACAGTGGCGGGCGGCATCTATCTTTTGACAACTATTTAAAAAATGTTGTGTGAGTTTTGGTGCTGATTGCACCCCTCCCTTTTTTTCTCCCACTAAAATAATCTTGGCATCGGTTACTAAATAAGGTGCAATCATTGCAAGTGTGAAGGCAAGCTCATCTTTACTTTTAGGGAAGTTAATTATAACTAAGTCATGTTTGAGTAAACTTTTATATTCACTAGAAAAACTTGCGGTTACTTTAGTATTAAATTTGTCATTAATAGCAAGGTAGTCAATAAAATTAGTGTTGTAGCAACTCATGTTAGCGTTTGGATTATTTGTTAAATAATGATCAATGAAACCGTCGCATATCAAGTTAATGAATAACGGGCTGTCAGCAGACAACAATTCACCATTGCGTAATAACACTTGGCTGATGTTTGAAAGAGCAGATCTAGACATAAATATTTAATAACATAGACTTAAAAATACTATTCTACGGTATGAATATTTTGATGGCTATTTATTTGCAATAAAAAGCTTATTAATTGGTGGATTAAAAAAAGAGCATTGACTCTAATGTCAAAAAAATGCTCTAATAGTGTTGTCCCTAATTCTAACTTTGTGGCATGTTGTGCTTAAATTTAAAGCATGTCATGAAGTTATATATTCCCGTGATACTTCAAAATGCGGGGTATAGGGGTCAGAAGAGGAGCGTTAGCCAGGTAGCTATCATTGTTTTAGTCAGTTTAACTGACACTAAAACACAGAGATCAAACTCTGTTAATGATAATGAGGGGGATTAATGCCGAGGTAAATGTTAATTTGATTTAACATTTATCGGTTGTTTTATTAGTTGTTCATTTTCTGAATAGATTATTTCTGAATAGATCGTTTCTTAGCAAATAGTTTTCTTAGTAAATCATTACCTAATAAGTATGGGCTGAATCCCAACAACTGTCACTGATACTAAATCACCCAAGGTGGTTTAATTATTGAGTGGAGAGCTTCTGGCCTTTACATAAAAGCCAATTTACAACCTAAAAAGGTATGTTACTCGGCTCTACGTAAATGCCTATAAGTTCTCCGAACTATCATCTGTCTTATGTTTAGCGTAAGTCAGGAAATACGAGTTCGAGAATCATGAATCTAAAATTATCTGATCAAATCACTTGCCAAAACTTTGGTGAAAACAACCTTGATGCCTGTCATTTATGGACAGCATTAATTACCCCTTTTCTGGAAAATGACCAAATAGACTTTGACAGTCTAAAAAATATTGTTATTGCACAAGCGCAAGCAGGTAATGGCTTGTTATTACTTGGTAGCACAGGAGAAGGCTTAGCACTAAATACTGAAGAGCAGTTAAGTGTTGTTAAATTCGTCTGTGAATTACAAGAGACTTTATTAGTAAAGGCACCATTAATGGTGGCTGTGGGCGGTTATAACTTACCCGAACAAATTAATTGGATAAAATGCTGTAACAAGCTCAATATTCATAGTTATTTATTAGGTACACCTCTTTACGCTAAACCTGGTGTGGTTGGGCAAACTCAGTGGTTTAAAGCGTTATTAGACGCGGCAAAATTCCCTTGCATGTTATATAATGTGCCATCGCGTAGCGGTGTTGAAATTCCAGTGGCGACAGTACAAAATTTGCAAGAGCACCCTAATTGTTGGGCAATTAAAGAAGCAAGTGGCGATCTTAATAAGTTTCTTAGCTATCGCAAACATTGTCCGAATATTAGTTTATACAGTGGTGAAGATGCCATGCTGCCTTATTTGGTTCCCGCTGGCGCAAAAGGCTTAATCTCTGTGTGTGCTAATGCATGGCCTAAAGCAACTCATGCTTATGTAGAACGATGCTTAGCAGGAAAAACACAAGATATGTTTCCATTATGGAATAATGCGGTTGACGCACTTTTTTGTGTCGCTAATCCTATCCCCGTTAAAGTATTGATGCAGCAACAACAAGCTATTAGTACGCCGACTTTGCGTGCACCGTTAACTCACCTTGAGTTAACAGGTAGCACTGAATTATTAGCTTTCGATGAACAAATTAATCAATGGTTAGCACAAGTTAACCAATCTTCTTTTAAAAATACAGTTGAAAATAGGAATATCGCATGAACTGGCAAGACGTCATAGCACAGTTAGAAACAGGCGCTTTACGCGCAGCAACTCAAGATGAAAAGGGTAATTGGCAGGCTAATGTTGAAGTAAAACAGGGTATTCTAGCCGCATTTAAAGCAGGCGTAAATATTAGTTTTGATGGTAACTACCAAGGTTTTGTTGATAAAGATAACTTACCAGCTCGTCAGTTTACACCTGAAGATGGTGTGCGTTTAGTACCGGGTGGTTCATCAGTACGTGCAGGCGCTTATGTTGCTGAAGGCGTTATTATTATGCCACCTGCTTATATTAATGTAGGCGCTTTTGTTGATAGCGGCACTATGGTTGATAGCCATGCTTTAATCGGTTCATGCGCACAAGTTGGCAAAAATGTTCATGTGAGTGCTGCGGTACAAATTGGCGGTGTGTTAGAGCCAATTGGTGCTAGCCCAGTGATCATTGAAGACGATGCTTTTTTAAGTGCAGGCGTTGTGGTTGTTGAGGGTATTGTAGTGAAAAAAGGTGCCGTTTTAGCGCCAGGTGTTTCATTGTCTAAATCAGTGCCCGTATACGATTGTGTTAATCAAGTGATGCGTGAAAAAGGTGCTGAAATACCAGAGCGCGCAGTTGTTGTGCCAGGTACTCGTCCTGTTAAAGGTGAGTGGGCGCAAGCACAAGGGTTAAATATGGCCTGTGCATTAATTGTTAAATATCGTGATGAGCAAAGTGATGCTTCATTAGAACTAGAATCAATATTAAGATAACTCTTGGCGCTAAACATTATGACTAAACCCACTTGGTTTGATACTCGAATTGAAAAAACATTGCTTGAGCATAATTCACCAGAAAATGAGCAAGGTTATTTTGTTTATCAACTTGATGCGTTAAAAAAGCATCTTGCGCAGTTACAACAACAAGATGTGATTAAACTTTGGTTTG
>Ga0209081_1002749_pt1 | contig 10124 bp, 8 predicted proteins | sample GOMGulsemesocosm_4_FD_184636 | JGI IMG/M metagenome (GOLD analysis project Ga0209081, IMG submission 184636) | Methane-oxidizing microbial communities from mesocosms in the Gulf of Mexico - GOM15B Gulf of Mexico (SPAdes) (version 2) | ecosystem: Environmental > Aquatic > Marine > Cold seeps... | reverse complement strand
TGTTCTTTTGCTTGATTACGCCAATTATACAGGGTTTGCTCAGCAACGCCTTCTTCTCTTGCTACGGAGGCTACCGACTTATTATTAGGAGGTAACAACTTGATCAAAATAGCTTCTTTTCTTTCTATTGAATAACTAGACATTTATTGTTCGATTACCACTCCCCGATCTAAAAAAAATTTAAATTTTAGGGGTGACAACTATTCTGACACGGGGGGCACCTGTCAATATAATTACATTAGCGCCAAGCTAAACATCATAGATGTTTTCACTTCTGTGATTGAATGATTACCACCAAAAATTATACTCTTTTTGCAAGCTTGACATTCGAGCACATTTTGATTGGACTTATTCCTGCTACAGAAGTTGATATTGTTCAATTGATAATTATATTAAATTTCCACGTAAAAAAAATAAATCAGTCAATTTCACCATAGTGCTAGTTGTTATATATTTTTCAAATCAAAAATCATTAGCGCTTTGACTAAATGTTTCCTTGTGATAATGATTAAAGCTTCATTTACTGAGGTTTGGTAATATATTCAATTTATGGATTTAAAACTCTCTAACACTGAGTACTCATCTAGAAATTCCTTCGTCACTTTGCCTTTATGTAAACCATCTTTCATCATATTCTCTATTGTTTGATTCAATGAGCTTTCACTTTTAAAATCATTATAATAAACCCCAGAATGAAAGCTATCGTAATTTTCAAGGCTTTTATTATTCGTAAGGATCATTAATCCTAGTGCCTTTGCCTCTACAGCACGAAGTGTTAATCCTGTTTGCCCTTCTTTTGTTAACTCTATAACCACTTTAGCCTTCGATAACATTTTAAGGTTATCTAAATAGCTTACTTTTTTAAAGACACTATTAAATGGCAAAGTAGAAATACCACGTTTAATTAAAGAGTCAGGAATTTCTTTAATAATCACATGATGACTTAAATCATTTAGAGTAAGTACATTTACTAACTTTTTCAATGGTATTTCTCTGCCTTTATTAAGGCCCAGAAAATAAAAGTCATATTGTATATCATTATTATAAAGGTGTGGATCAAATAATAAAAACTGTGGTAGGTAAGTTATTGAATACTTTTCGCAATCACGCTTTTCAAAAGAATAAAGTGACGCTTTATTTTTTAATTTTTCAATTTTTTCATCAGTAAAATCAATTGTATTACGAAAGATTAATATTTTTTCATTATCTAACATATCTAGAATAGGTAAAACACTAAAATGCTCATTAATAATAATGGTAGCTCCTACTTTTACTTCTTTAGCTATTTTCCATAACATTTTATCATGATATCTTTGAGCGATATTTCTAAAGTACTTGTTACCACCTAATGCTAAAACAATCCGATGAAATAAAGAAAAGTTAGATAACTTGCAATCAAAATTTGTACTTAAATGGGATACTAGCATTTTGTCATAGTCAGTTAACCAACCAATAAAATGAAAATTCATTACTTATTTAATCCTATTAACTAATTTATCTAAAAATAGCCATATCAAAATCGAAGCTATAAACACATATATACCTTCTGTAAAATAAACCACGCGATTAAAAGTTTGATTCATCGGAAAGAAAAAAAATAAATGAACGTACAACATAGGAAAAAAAATATTTTTTGAGACTTTCATCCCTAAACCATAAAATAAACTAATAAAAATCAAACTAAAAAAAACAAAAAGAGGAGATATGACTAAACCTAATGTGCCTAAAGCTGAATAAGCTTCACCTAAGAAATATGTGTTCATATTAACATTCCCTTCTCCTTTCATGCCAAGGTAAGCCATTACAAGCTCATCTGCTCTTGGAGGTAATTCAGCAAAATTATTAACAAAAGGGATCCCTGCTAATAAATAGTCTAGGTTTGGTTTTACCCACTCTACAATTAAATACATCCCAAAATTTTGAGAAAGAAACGCTCTATTTGAAAAAAGGATTAAGGCGTTTTCTAAATTATCGATTCCATAAGAAGAAATGAAAAATACAAATAATACTATGAGCGAAACTATAATAACTAAAATAGCTTTTTTATTTAGCCCTTTATAGTATGAATTAATAGCTAAAAGCGTAATTATATATATAAAAAATGGTGCTTTATGTGCTTGGTAAATTTGATAAAACATAACAATTATTATTGATAAGTAAAGAGGAACCTTATAAAAGAAACTTTTACCGAACTTTATATTAGTTAAAGATATATTAAATAAATATAAAGGCACAAATAGAATATATATTTTTAAAATTAGACCTATATAGGGGATCCCACTAGGTATTGTACCATTTAACATTCTAGCTTTTAAAATCATAGCTTGACCAAAATCTCCATCTAATAAATAGAAGATAGGGATGTTAGCTATTCCAATATAAAACATTCCAAATAGCACTAAAGCGAATTGAATTAACACAATTACCCAAACAGCACTGAGACTTGGAGTAATACTCCTTCTTTGGATATCAAGATATCTACAACGTAAAAAACTTACATATTTTAAAAAATAATAAGTTAAAGCTATTATCAGTAGCATCGACCACAAGTAACTATAAGTGACTAAATTAACTGTAGCCTCAGAAATTTTTCCATAATGAGAAAAATCATCTACTCGACTCTTTAATAGGTATAAGAATAAAATTCCAGGTAAAGAAAAAATAAAATAATTGAGAGTAAAAAGAGAAGTTACGGGCAAAATCACACTGCCGTGCTTGGTGTTTGAGCATGTGTTAGCAACCTTTATAAAAGTTAACCCCAAAAGTAAATATATAAAAATTAAAAGGTAAATCATTTCAATTGTCTACCTTTTTGTTTTTATTAGGGGAAGTAATTTGTGTTCCACTATAAAGATTGAGCCTGCCCTCCCTAAGTGCCCGTAATCTATAGTAAATAAATCACCATCGTTACGGACTTTACACTTATAGTATTGTACACCTGGTTTACAAAGAAAATCAAAGACATTGATAAACTCCATTTTAAAATTACTTGCTGTCAATACATCGTTTGTTTCAATGATCCCTTCATCCATATTAGAATCTTCTATAGTATCCATATTAGAATCTTCTATAGTATCCATAAAAGAGTTCCAGTGCCTATAAGCTATAGCTTTAGGCAATGTTGGACTCCATTGTGGTAGTGGGCCAATTAAGTATATACTTTTTACACCTAAACCAATCAGCCGGTCATATATTTCGTCCCAATCAGTACGTTCGTGCGAATTGGCTTGCGCGATAAATACAATTTTAGGCTTTAGTAGTTCTATCTTCTCTAAAGCCAATTCATTGGAAAAATCACAAGCTTTTTTCATTTGTCCTTTTAAATTACTTTCGTAAAGGCTTGGTTTACATGCGGATGATGTAGCTTGATTAATTGTTCTATTATCTAGTAATAGCGTTCTTAAGCCATATGAAAAAGACTCGGCATGACTATCACCCCATAGAAATAGTTCACTACCTTTAATAAAACAGTTTTCATTTATAAAAAGCCCCTTATTGTTTAATGAATTATTATAAACATTGCAATTTAGCCAATAATCTTCGTTAAGATTATTTAATTTATTAGAGTAATAATTTATAAAATCTGATCTAGATGACTCATTAATAGATCTTTTCGTATTAATGTCCGCAATATCATTTTCTAAAAACTTACTGAAAACAATGACCACTAAAAAAGGTAAAAATAAATATAAAAATGTCTTTTTAATGAGCTTACTTTTTTCTACAAGGTAATATGAGAAAAGGCTAAATATAGAAATAAGTATAATGGAGAAAAGCAATGTATATATATCATTATTGAAGGGAGAACCAAAAAAGTTGAAATATACAATAATTGGCCAATGCCATAGATAAATTGAATAAGACAGGTTACCCACATACTGAAATGTAGTATTTCTTGAAAATATACTAGTTTGATCATTCGAAGCAATAATCAACACAGATCCTAAAACTGGTAACAGGGTATATATACCAGGCCAAGCAAAACTTTCGTCTATAAAAAAATAACTACCTGTTACTACTAATACCCCAATATTTGAAAAAACATTTTTATATTGGTCACTTAACTTGATGGGATAAAGAAAAACTAAGCCCCCAGCTAACATTTCCCAAGCTCTGGTTGGGAATAGAAAAAATGAAGCTGATGGTGAGTGTGAGGATAAATAAAATGCCAATATTGCTAAAGGGATAATAGTGATTAATATGATGCGTTTAGTAAATTTAACACTAAAACATTTCAGTAAAACTGAAATAAGAATAGGGTACAATAGATAAAATTGCCATTCAACTGATAATGACCACGTATGTAAAAGCCAGTTTTCTTTTGAAGAAGCATTAAAGTATCCAGCTGCTTGCCAATAAGTTATGTTAGAAATAAATAACAAACTATCAAATACATGTGTATTTAAGATAGAATAATCATTCCCAATTAATAAAAACCAACCAAGTAATAAAAGTATAATACTCAGAAAAAGCAATGCTGGTATAATTCGCATTGCTCTTGCTAAATAAAACGCCCAAAGACTCCAACTATTTAATTTATGGGATTTAAAAATAATAGAAGTCATTAGGTAACCAGAAATAACAAAAAAGACATCTACACCTGCAAAGCCCCCTTGCAAATAACTTGGATTAAGGTGAAAAATAACTACAGCTAAAACAGCGAGGGCTCTCATAGCATTAATATCAAATCTAAAACTCATTCTTGCTCTTCTTTTATGAACTAATTTAAAATATTTACAAATAAACGTTTATTAAAATTTTACTCTTTTAATTGAACTCTTAATAAACTCAAATAAAATATCATACAAACTTATAGAGTTTAAAAATTTGAAAATAAATTTACGATTTGTCAAAACCATCCTCAATGTATTAATATCGATTGTTTTAATTTTTGTTTCTGTATAAAAATCAAGTTCAACATTACAATCATGGGTTAGGCTGTCAGGTATAGCATGGGTATGAAAATTATATAACACGTCAACATATCTACTTTTTACATTATCAAAGCCATGTACTTTAGATATTTCACATTCTATTTTTTTGGACTTATGCATATTTCCAATAATATTCAGCTCCGAAACATCAATATTTTTTAAGATTTCTGCAGGCGTATACCCCTGTAATGGGGCAGTTAAACCAATACAATTTTTCCCATTTAAGTATTGCTCTACAAAAGCAGTTCCACCAGGCATGGGGTAGCTATCAAGAAAAACATCTGTTTTATTCATAACGGTGGTATAGGAATCATAATCTAAAGACTTTACGACCTTTAAACGAGTTGGATAAATAAACTTTAACCACCACCACCAATAGTTTGTCTTAAAGTTAGGACCAATAGCAATGAGATTACATAACGGGTATCGAACTAGTAAGTATTTAGCTATTGAAATAAACGACATCCCTTTTTGGGGTTTATATTTCCCTGGAGCTCCAGAAGTGACGATAGTAAAAGGCTTGTTTAGATCCACTTTTTTAATAGGACTAGCATTAATATTTAATGGAATACCTATAAAGCTTGATTTATTTTCAGGGAAAAAAACATTATCTCGATCAAATCCATACCGACTGATTTGTAATCTGATATCAGATATTGAATACCCAAAACTCATCACATGATCGGCATGATTAACAAAAATAACTCTCACGTTATTTAAAGGCTTTAGCGCACCTAAAGCCACAATAGTTTCGACATCATCCCTGTGTATATGAAGAATTATTGTTTTATAAGACTTACAAAATTTGACGATCATTTTCAACCTTTCTAGAGCTGAAGTTTGCTTTATAAGTTTTATCTCATCAAAATATTCTTTCAATCTTTTTAATACTGGTTCTTCTTCACCTAGCTTAACAACTAATAAATCTGATGGTATTCTTTCCATTTGAGATAAATTTTCCATTAGTCGTGTGTGACCACCTGTTAAATATGGGGTCGTCACAATATGTAATATTTTATCACTAGATTCAGGATTACAAATATCTAAATTATCGTTTTTCAATTCTTTAGCGTATAAACCAATAATTTTAGTTTCAAGTTTACAAGTACTTCCATCCTCGATATTGTTTTTTATCATAAATTTTGCAAAGGTATCGAATACTAAAAATTTAAGTTCGAAACTTTTTTGTTTATCTATTTCTTTATCAAATAGCTCGCAGACCCATTCATATCGTCTCATAATTTACGCCACCAACACCTTTTATGTTTGATTTGTCATTCTATTAAAGTTAAAAAGAATAAATAAAAAATAAAGTGTGTAATTCAATAAGTAAGCTATATTAGCACCATCTATCCCGTAAACATTTACAAACCAAAAAGCTAATAAGACAAAAGTGATAGAAAAAAACATTTCACTAAAGACATACCAATTTGTAAGTTTTCGAGCAATCATTGGTAGAGCTATTAAAGAGCTAGCTATTTTAACAACATCACCGGTTAACTGAATTGCAAATAAATATCTTGCTGAATAGAAATCTTCAGTGAACAAAAGGCTAATAGCAACATCTCTCAAAAAATATATAAGAATTGCAATCAAAATTATAATAGGCATGATTACCTTTGCCGTATTTAAAATTTCTAATTTAAGTTCATTATTCTTTTTTAAAACAGACAGCTTTGGTAAAAAATATGTCGTTAATGCTAAAGTTATTACCGTTAAATAAACTTCAGATATTTTCCATACTGCCTGCCATAAACCAGCTTGTTCCCAACCTACGGAACCAGCTAGTATTTTTCTAACAAGGATAAGTGCAACGGGTACTGTCAAAGCAGTTGTTACAGCCATAAAAATGTAACTTCTAATGTCATTTTTTTGCTGTTTTGACGAAGTTCCCCACCAAAATTTAAGCTTAAACCAAGGCTGTTTTAATGACAAAGATAATAATACAAAGCCAATTATTGAACTTTGTATTGTAGCAGCGATAATAGCTCCTTTTATCCCAAAATAAGTAACGAGTACAACTATAGCTATTCCTGAGACTAAAACGGCTATCATTCCATTTTTAATAAGCAGTTTATATTTTTGTTGGCCATTAACAACAGAATTAAACAATGTGCCAAATACAGATATAGGTGAAATAAAAACTATTAAGATAATTAACCATTGATAATTTTTAGAAGACAATATCCAGTATGCTATAGCTTCAGAAAAAAAGATTATAATTGGTGCCAAAAACAACCAAAGACAGAAACACCAGTAAATACTGGCTTTCCACCATGGGGAACATGCGTTATTTCCAGCAGGATAATTTTCTGCTGTATATTTAATAACTCCAGCCCCTACAGGCGAAGCAAGGACCCCATTCAATGACGCAACAAACCCCTGAACTTGCCCCATAAGTGCAAGACCAGTTGGTCCAGCGTAAATTGCGACTACTTTAGCAACAATAAAACCGACGAGCATTCTAGTAATCGTTAATGTTGCAGTAAATCCAGTTATTTTTAATAATTTTTTCAAAAGTTATATAGCACTACTTTTATAATTATTCACAGCTTTGATTATTTTTGAAATTTCACATTCAGATAAAGTAGGACCTATGGGTAAAGAAATCACTTGTTCATGAATTGTTTCAGTTATTGGAAGAGAGTAATTATTATATTCACTATACGCACCTTGCTTATGAGGGGGAATAGGATAGTGTATTAAGCTTTGAACCCCTTCGGTCTTTAAATGTTTTTGGAAATCATATCTAGATTCGCAACGTAATACAAAAAGGTGCCATACATGGCTTTCTCTTCTATTACAAGATGGCAACTTTATTGCTTCATTCTTTATTCCATCTAAATATTTTTGAGCTATATTTTGCCTAGTTCTTATTTCTGTATTTATGAATGATAATTTAACCCTAAGCATTGCAGCTTGAATTTCATCAAGTCTACTATTTACGCCTTTAACTTCATTTTCGTACTTAATTCTTGAGCCATAATTCCCTAAAGCTCTGACCATTGAAGCTAATTCATCACAATTGGTAGTAATTGCTCCGCCATCACCTAAAGCCCCTAAATTTTTACCCGGATAAAAACTAAAACAACCAGCATCTCCCCAGTTACCTGCTTTCTTTCCATCTATTTCAGAACCGTGAGCTTGAGCACAGTCTTCTAGGACTAATAGATTAAACTCTTCTGATATTTTTTCTATTTCAGCCATGTTTGCTATTTGTCCATATAGATGAACAGGTAAAATTACTTTTGTTTTACTAGTGATTGCTGATAAAATATTTTCTTCACATAAATTATAAGTATCTGGATCTGGCTCTACTAACTTTGGAATAAGGTTGTTTTCCGTAATTGCCAAGATAGAAGCTATATAAGTATTAGCTTGAACAATGACTTCGTCACCATCTTTAAGTTTCCCTAACTCTTTCCATGCACGAATAGTTAAGGTTAAGGCATCTAACCCATTAGCAACACCTATGCAATGTTTCACTCCGCAAAACTTAGCAAATTCTTCTTCAAACAATCGAGTTTCATTGCCTAATAAGTACCAACCAGAATCTATAACTCGAGCACACGCATCTTTCAGTTTCTCATTGTATTGAGCATTTATACATTTTAAATCTAAGAATGGGATCATTTAATTATTTCTCTAGCAGGGTTACCAACAACAGTGGCATGAGGTTTAACATTTTTTGTAACAACAGAACCAGCACCAATCATTGCAAACTCACCAATCGTCAAACCAGGAAGAATGGTAGCATTAGCTCCGATTGAGGCACTTTTGTTTATCGTTGTTTTTGGAAACTCATCAGGATATTGCTTTGAACGAGGTAATTTATCATTAGTGAACGTCACATTCGGGCCAATGAAAACATTGTCTTCGATCGTTATACCATCCCATACTTGTACACCACTTTTTATTGTAACGTTATTACCAATAAGTACATCATTTTCAATTAAACAATGAGAACAAATATTACAGTTATTACCAATAATAGCATTTGGCAATACTACGCAAAACTGCCAGATATTTGTATTTTTACCAATGGAATTTGACTGTACGTCTGATAGTTTATGAACCATTTTTTACCATTTGAGTAAATTCATCATAATCTCTAACATAATCTGATTCGTCATAAAAAGAGTCAGCCAAAACTAATAAAACGCAATCATCAGAGAAGTCGAACATCTCCCTCCATACAAAAGACTCTATTAACAAAGCTTTTGCAGGATTATCAAGCAACACATCAATTCTTTCAGTACCATCGTCTAAAGTAAATTTACACGAACCTTTTAAAACAATAGCCAATTGTTTAAGCTTTTTGTGAGCATGAAATCCGCGTCTGACATTTTCTAATGTATCAAAAATATAATAAACACGTTTAATAGAAAAAGGGATGTTCACCTGTTCTTCTAATGCTATAAGTGCACCTCTGTCATCTCCGTGGCTTTGTAGTGAAATTAATTTTATTTCCATAATTTATCCTTATCCCCTGAATTATAAATGTACATTAACTCCAGATTCCTTTTGTATCAACCACAACCCCTTGATTTGGTTTTGAAGTTTCAAATTGTTTATGGTCGACAAGTAAAACCTGTATATCAGCTTCATTAATCGCTTTTTCAAATGAAGTCAGTTCTACATTATTCAAAGTATCGGGGCGAAATTCAATATTAGGTTCGACTGTTAGTACTTTACCGGAATGCATATTCGAAATTTGTTCAGTGATATCAAAAGCAGGACTTTCACGTAAATCATCAATATTAGGTTTAAAAGCTAAACCATAACAAGCTATAGTTACGTCTTTAGCTGTTTTATTCGGATTTAACTGTAATAAATCAGTTATTGCAATCTTAACTTTATCAATAACCCATTGAGGTTTAGCGTCATTAACTTTACGAGCAGTATGTATTAGTTGTGCTTGCTCTGGCGTTTTTGCAACAATAAACCATGGATCAACAGCAATACAATGTCCGCCAACACCAGGGCCTGGTTGTAGTATATTTATCCTTGGGTGACGGTTAGCTAATGAGATAAGTTCCCATACATTGATACCTAATTTATCACAAATAATGGATAGCTCGTTAGCAAAGGCTATTTGAACATCGCGACAACTATTCTCTGTAAGTTTTGCCATTTCAGCTGTGCGAGCATTAGTGATAACACAGTCACCTTGTACAAAAGTTTTATATA
>Ga0209081_1002747_pt1 | contig 10126 bp, 8 predicted proteins | sample GOMGulsemesocosm_4_FD_184636 | JGI IMG/M metagenome (GOLD analysis project Ga0209081, IMG submission 184636) | Methane-oxidizing microbial communities from mesocosms in the Gulf of Mexico - GOM15B Gulf of Mexico (SPAdes) (version 2) | ecosystem: Environmental > Aquatic > Marine > Cold seeps... | reverse complement strand
CAACAAATTGCCCTAAACGTCCAGAAATGCGATAGCCATCAATACTGTGATTAACCAGTACTTTAAGCTGCTTTAGTTGATTGAGCGCACGCTGGTTTTTGCTATCTTTGTAAACAACACCTTCGTAATACGCCTGAGCAATTAAATCACTGTGATTCGCCAGGGCTTTAAATAAACGTTCTAAACCTTGCACCTGACTCAAAATAAAGTCTCCTGAGCGCTCTCCTCTTCATCCTGTTCGACAGGAATTTCTTCATGCTCCTGAATAAACTGCAACGACTGATAAAAATAATCCAGCTTGCCAGTGACCTGATAAATTAAGGTGTCGCGATTGGCTAATTGCAAATAACCCCACTTCTGCAAAGTGCTTAATAATTTTTCCAAACGCCCTTTGACTGAATCCTCATTGCTGGTGAAATCTTTAAATTTAGCAAAGGCTTGTAATCGATCAGCTAAAGCCTGATTATTTTCAATTACTTGTAATAAGCTGGAGAAAGCCAAAGTATCACCAGGCGATAATACAGCATCCTGCTTTAAACACGCCATCATCATATCTAACCATTCGACTACTGGATGTAATTCCAAGCGAAATTGCTGAAATACTTTGCGAATATCTTGGCGTGCCGCATTATCAATTTCTATATAAGCCGCATAAAAAGATAATTTATTCTGCGTGCTCGCCAAACGATAATTTAAGCGCTGCAAATAATCCTCTACCTGAAAGAAATTCTCTGGATTTTGTAAATACTGAAAACCAGCTTCATCGGTGATTTCACAAATAAATTCACCTTGTAATAAGCGCTTTACCAAAGATTCAAACATCTGCGCTCTCCACGGTAACACCTGCTTTTGTTTCCGGCAGTTCAACATCAAAAGCCAACGCTTCTAAATTAGCCATATATTCCGTATCCATATCCATTTCAATTAGTTCACGGAAACCATGTACCTGATAACGATTTTTAAAGAAACCTAAAATCTCCGGATCAGGATCAGGAAATGCCGATAGTAAAGTAATATTATTCTTAGTTAACAGCTCGATTAACATTTCTATATTTAATTGATGTAATTCTTTTAACTCATCCATCGGCCAGGTAAAACGCACTGGCTGATCTTTACGAATCATATTTACCAAGGCAATAAAGAACACACATAAAATCAAATACGATAAACCATGGCTGGAAATCTGACGTAACTCTTCGGCATGCGTTGCTCGTTTGCTACGTCCATTTTCGGTGACGATAATTTCCAGCTCCAACAAATTGACTAGCTTCATTTCTACTTTATTTTTACTCTGCAATTGCTCCGCAATGCGGCGCACAATTTCGGCAAAATCATCGGCGGGTAATTGCCCGTCCGTGTGACGACTCCATTCATCATATTGGTCGGTAAATTTAACAATTTGCTCCCAATAGCCTAAGGTCTTAACTTTTGAGGTTAAGCGGCCTTGTATGCTTTCAATTTTCTCAAAGCTGATATTTTGATCGATATTCGCCGCCAAACGACGCGATAAAGAATCAATGCCGCGATCAAAACGCTGTAAAGCTTGCTGGTAATTACGAATAGCGCTTCCAAAAGTCTGCGCCTGCATCACTAGCCAGCGCCGCGTATCATCTGCACTGGAAACAAACCAATCTTGTATGGCTGGTAGCCACTGCATTTCATCGCTATCAATACCTAGCTCAGTATTAACCGCTGAGTAATAACTGTACGGACGGGTATTCGGAATCGCTGCTAGCACACGTTTTAAATGACGCACTAAATCAGTTAATTCCTTACGTTGCGTTTTATGTTTCACCGTAAGAATTTTGAAATGACCCTGCAATAAATTCAAATGATGCGAACTATCAAACGACACGTGTTCCGGTATTTTTTTCGGGTACTGGGCTAAATCTTCAATGACTTTTTTCAGCGTAGTGACTTCTTTATCGTACCTCTTAATACTCGTTTTAATCTGTTCTAAACGCTCATCAAGAGATTTACGTTGCTGCTGATAGGTTGCATGCAAAACTTCATATTGCTGGTTTTGCTGTTGCTCGGTTGCATCACCAGTCACTAGATCAGACTGTATCGCGTCATAACGTAGCCATTCCACATCTAACCAACGCTGATATTGGTTAACCAATTGCTCGGCATTTTCCGCTTCTGCCAACTCTTGTTTGAGCGCATTCACTTTAGTTTCTAAGGCCGTTAAAGTCGCGGTATCCACTTTGCGTTCGCGCATACTTTGCAATCGCTGCTGTTTTAATTCCGCTAATTCATTGGCTTTTTGTTCTTTTAAGCGATTAATTTCCTGATCCGCAATAGCAAGATCACGCTCGGCTTGCTGAGTAAATTCAGTTATTTTTTCTGCCAGCGCTTGGGTTAATACACGGATTTCGTCTTTTAATTGCTGCTGAAGTGCTGCTAACTGTTGATTATTTTGTTTAATTTTCTCGTTTACTTCTGTGCGTTGCTGCTTTAACTGCTGTTCGCGCTCTTTTTTGCTGCGCACAATTTGCAGCTTTAAGGAATCTAATTCCTCTTTGACCGTTTGCAAATGACTATAGGCTTGGCCTTTGTCTAAAAGCATTTGCTTCTGCTTTTTTTGCAGACTCGCATCGGCTTTACTCAACTGCTGTAACTCTTCTTCAGCGCTATTTACCGCCAAAGTCTGCTGCTGCATTTGTTCACGCAAATCATGCAAAACATCACGCAATTTCAGTTCATCGACGGTGCAATCTGCCGCTATGCCATCCAGCTGTAAAGCAACGCCATACAAACCCGCCTGATTAGATAACAGCTCTGGCTCTAAATCATCGCGTAGCAACAACTCAGGCTTAATAACTTTGGCAAGACTCTCGCCCCAATCCGACTTATATTCGCGTAAAAAACCCAATAAAGTGCTGGCATCAGCATTAATTTGCGCTTCAACGACCTCGGTTTTAGCAAGAAATAGTTGCTTTTCTTCTGCATGCTTACGCTTTTTCTGGAAGATCACTTCAACTGCAGCTTTATGCTCACGTACCTCTTCCTCTACCGCCTGCTCATTAGCCTCAGCTTCTTGTTTTTGCAGTAAATAAGTATCATGCAGCTCTAACTTTGTCTCACGATCGGCAATTAATACTGGATCCGCTTGCACTTGCGAGATCTGACTATTTAATGCGCCCAGTTGCTCGCTTAAGTTCAATGTTGATTTACGTTTTTGCTCTTGCTGCTGCTCGCTGGCATCACGCAAAGTCTCTTTACGTTCAGTCGTTTCCGCAGTCGCTTGCGCTTTTTGCTCGCCTAATTTCTGCTGTTGTTGCTGTTTTTGTAGCTCAAAATCATGAATTTGAGCGGCAAAATATTGTTCTTTTTCCGCTTGTAAGCGGCGAAATTCTGCCTCGATATCTTGTACATCAGACATGAGCTGACTTAGATTATCACGCTCACTATCCAAAGACGTTTTAAGCAACTCTAAGCGTGAATACAACTGTTTTCTGCCGGCTATATCTTGCGCTTCCCATGCCGCTTTTTCTTTTTCTAGTTGTGTTTTTTGGCGCTGCAATTGGGCCAATTCAGCTTTCGTTGTCGCTAAAGCAGATTTAAGCGCTAGCTCTTCTTCCTCCCAAGCTTTCTGCACTTGCTCTAATTGCTCATAACAAACAGCTCCAGCTTGACACTGTTCTTGTTCTGCTTGTTCGCTTTGCGTTAATAACTTTTCCAAACGCACCTGCAACTCACCCAAGCTTTGCTCGGTTTGCAAAAGCACGCTTTCGACTTGATTTAATAGTTCTATTTTTGGCCGTTCTTGCTCAACCTGCTGATAAGCACGATATTCTTTATACCAGTTATCCAAGGTTTCCATTTGCAATTCTAAGGCTATGGATTCGCGATTTTCATCGATACAATTAACCAGCATTTCACGTAAATCGGCGAAATCCGTAGAACGCATAAACATGCCGGTAATAATTTTTTCTATATCTTTTAAACGCTGCCCCGAACTGCCCTGACAAAAACTATAACGCGCAATCAATTGGCGTATTTCTTGACCTTTGTTATGCGGCAAGTTTTGGATAATAGTGCGGTAATCGCTACATGCCGTCACTTGATTACTGTGCTGCACCTGACGTGTGACGAGATGTGACTTTAAATGCCGACAAGAGACAGGGTATTTTGCACCATCGTCATGTTGTTCAATAAAATCTTCTGGTTCAAAACCTTTATCTATAAAGCGATAACACAAGCCTTCATCATTAGTCGAAGCATAAATAGCGACCATGCAGGTTTGTTCATTACGCTGGTATTCAAAAATAATATACGAGGATTCACGCGGCAAATAATGTTTAACAAAACTATCGGTGACGCGACTTTTCGGCACTAAACGCCCCGGCCTTTCACCATAAAATAAAGGAATTAAACGTAGCAAAGTCGTTTTGCCCGCACCATTAACGCCATTTAGATTGGTATGCCCATCTAAGCGAACTTCTTGTAATTCACCTTCTTTATAAGAGTCGATAAGAATAAGACGGTTTAGAGAATACATCATAGATTTGGCTTATTTAAAAAGTTCATACCTTGCGGTGCGGGAGCTAAAAAGAATTAAGAGCGACATTTTAACACCTTCTATATATCACCCTGCACATTTACGGCATAATTTCCGAATACTCGCACTTAGCGTATAATCATTTACTTATTTACTTTCCACCTTTTAGGAACCCAGCTTTCATGCCAGAAATCATTATCTACACCAGCAACCTCTGCCCTTACTGCACCATGGCTAAACGCCTATTAACAGCTAAAGGCGCAAGCTATAAAGAATTAAATGTGGATACCACAGCAGGCTTAAGAGAAAAAATGGTGCAAAAAACTAAACGTAGAACCGTGCCGCAAATATATATAGGCGAACACCATATTGGTGGCTTTGATGAGTTACGCGCTTTAGATTTAAAGAAGGAATTGGATCCGTTGCTAGCGGGGTAATTTAAGCCCATAAAAATAAGTTATTACTCTATATCTCAATCTCTTTAAGCTATGCTCTAGCACTAATACACTCAAGAGTTGAACCAAAAAATCCTATAGCCATACAGCTCATAAGCTATTATTTTTTTAAAATATTGCTTTATCTCTGTGTTATCATGACGCTCATGCGTGCATGCTTGCGCATAAAAAAATATAATTATTATTATTTACATAAGGTGAAATTTTATATGAGTTTATTGAAAAAAGTAGTTTTGGCTGGTTTCATTAGCACTGCAATGCTTGCAACTGCTCCTTCTGTAATGGCGAAGCCAGCAGGTAAACAAGCTAACCAAACTCAAGAAGGTGTTGCCATTGCTCTTGATTCAACTGTTGAAGCAGTAGAAGCAGTGTTAGTAGGCGTAGAGTCTGGCGTTGATATGGAAACTGGTTTAGCATTATTTAAAACAGCTAAACAAAATTCTAAAACAATTGAAAGCGCAACTGTTTACGCCCTTCGTGCTAGAGCTCAAGGCTCTTTGAAAAAAGCACGTTCTGCTTTTAAGAAAGGTCAAACAGAAAAGTCTATCGAGCTAACAAAAGTGGCTCTTGAAAAGTTCAAAGGTGTTAGAACAGCATACTACAACTTCGAAGGTGACTAATATTTAGTATCACTACTAATTGTTATGCCAAAAGGCTTAATTACTTAAGGTAATTAAGCCTTTTTTATTGCCTATTATTTTTTATAAAGGCTATTTTCCTACACTCTACTAAGCAATATTTATATAACGCACGCCAAGCTCGAAAAAATCAGGCGTGTGATTCAACCAGATCACAACGGCCATGGCCTTAAGCTTTCTATCAGGCACAAACAATTTAATCGCATCCCCGACTGTTAGCTCAGTATCCGTAGCAATACTTAGCTTCATTCCATCTTTTGAAATATCCATCGTTTGCGCAGCAATCTCTTGCTCATTCAACACTAGGCTTGCATCGGCAACCAAAGCCTTGCGGTAATAATGTCGCTGCAACCATAACTTGTCCGCATTATGCCTGACATCACTAAATTCCAAACCTAGGAGAATTTTACCCTCGTCACCTCGCACCCAAGAAATAGTTACCTCTGCACTTAACATTAAATCATGTACAAAAACTTCAGCTCTTTGTATTTCATTTAATATATTTCTGACATCAGCTACCGTACTAATAAAGTCGCCTGGAATCAGTTCAATTTGCACGCCCTTGACGGAAACATCATAACTAACAAACTCCAATAACTCGCCCGCAAGAAAAACAACACCTGCTGAAGTGAACTTTTTCCGGTAGTCTTTTCTATTTTGTTGCATTTTCTTTTCCTCATCGCTATGCCTATAGATAGAAGGGTGCCTGTTTTTTAATCAATTTTATAGCTCAATGATAAACAATGTAGTTCTTGACGAAATGGCTATTTTCCGCTATTTTGAATAGCTTTTTTATCAATTAAAGTCTAATTTTCATTCTAAATAATCCCTGTACTTTTAAGGGTAAGAACGAAAAACTAACAGCTTGCGTGTATTTTTTACGATCACTGCTGACTTTAATTCTAAAGTACATTGAAGAGCAAGCTTATTCTAATATCTTCAATGCAAAGTGTATTCTTATTATTTAAGAGGTTTTATAAAGTGGAACTCAGTGGTGGACAGATTGTCATTCAGTGCCTTAAAGATGAAGGTGTAGAGTATCTTTTTGGGTATCCTGGTGGCGCAGTATTACATTTATATGATGCAATTTTCCATCAGGAAGACGTCAAACATATATTAGTCAGACATGAACAAGCAGCAACTCATGCTGCCGACGCTTATGCGCGCTCAACTGGCAAGCCAGGCGTCGTCTTAGTAACGTCAGGCCCAGGCGCAACAAACGCGGTCACCGGCATTGCCACAGCTTATATGGATTCCATTCCTATGGTTGTCATCTCTGGTCAGGTTCCGTCGGCGGTCATTGGTAGCGATGCTTTTCAAGAAGTCGATATGGTCGGCATTACCCGTCCTTGCGTTAAACATAACTTTTTAGTTAAAGATGTTAAGGATATTGCGGAAACGATGAAAAAAGCGTTTTACATTGCTACGACAGGCCGACCAGGTCCCGTTGTTATCGATATTCCTAAGGACATCACTGACCCGAACATCGTAGTTCCGTATAAATACCCTAAGAAAATCAAAATGCGCTCTTATAGCCCAGCGACTAAAGGTCATCCTGGACAAATTAAGAAAGCGATTGAGCTATTATTAGCCGCCCAACGCCCTGTTATTTATTCAGGCGGTGGCGTGATTTTAGGTGAAGCGAGCGAAGAACTAAGAGAATTAGCACGCTCACTTAACTTCCCTATTACTCAGACTTTAATGGGCTTAGGCGCTTACCCTGCCACTGATAAACAATTTGTCGGCATGCTCGGCATGCACGGTACTTACGAAGCAAATTTGGCGATGCACGAAAGTGATGTCATTTTAGCCATCGGCGTACGCTTTGATGACCGAGTTACCGGCAAATTAGCAGAATTCTGCCCGCACGCAACCATCATTCATATTGATATTGATCCTGCATCTATCTCTAAAACAGTTAAGGTTGACGTGCCGATAGTCGGCGAAGTTAAGGTCGTATTGAAGCAAATGCTTGAATTGCTAAAAGAGCAGAAAAAGAAACCGTCTAAAAAAGCGCTTGAAGTTTGGTGGAGTCGCATTGAGCAATGGCGCTCAGTTAACTGCCTAGAATTCGACCGTGACTGTGAATTAATTAAACCACAAGCAGTTATTGAGCAGCTTTATGAAGTAACCAAAGGCGATGCATTTATTACTTCTGACGTAGGCCAGCACCAGATGTTTGCTGCACAATTTTATCCTTTTGATAAACCACGTCGTTGGATCAATTCAGGCGGCTTAGGTACTATGGGATTTGGCTTACCTGCGGCTATCGGTGTTAAATTAGCGCATCCTGAAGCAGATGTCGCTTGTGTAACTGGCGAAGCAAGTATTCAGATGTGCATACAAGAGCTTTCAACTGCGCTGCAATACAAAACGCCAGTTAAAATTATTAACTTAAATAACCGCTATATGGGTATGGTTCGCCAGTGGCAAGAATTTTCTTATGAAAGCCGCTATTCGCATTCGTACATGGATACCATCCCTGATTTCGTTAAATTAGCGGAAGCTTATGGGCATGTTGGCATACGCGTGGATAAACCGGAAGATGTTAAACCGGCACTAGAAAAAGCATTCGCCATGAAAGATCGCACTGTATTTATCGACATCATGACCGATAGAACAGAAAATGTTTATCCGATGATTGAGTCAGGTAAAGGCCATCAAGAAATGACTTTACGCGTAGCACCAGGTACACCTATTAATAGGGAATTGGCATAATGAGACATATTATTTCTATTCTAATTGAAAATGAAGCGGGCGCTTTATCGCGTGTTGCTGGCTTGTTTACGGCGCGCGGCTATAATATCGAGTCTTTAACCGTTGCACCGACAGAAGACCCTACTTTGTCACGCATGACCTTAGTTACGCGCGGCACTGATGACATTATTGAGCAAATCACCAAACAGCTTAATAAATTAATTGATGTCGTTAAATTAATTGACCTCGCCGAAGCAACTCATGTCGAGCGCGAATTGATGCTAGTTAAAGTCAGAACATGCAAAGAATCACGCGAAGAGATCAACCGCCTTTCGGAAATTTTCCGCGGAAAAATCATTGATGTCACTAGCAATAGCTATGTGATTGAAATGACAGGGCCATCAGATAAACTCGATGCATTCGTCGCAGCACTTGATGAAAACAGTATTATCGAAACCGTACGCTCTGGCCCAACAGGTCTATCGCGCGGTGAAAAAGGCTTACATTTGTAAAGCCTTTACCAAATCAACACATATTGCCAAATAAGTGGAGGTGCGAATTTATTCGCACCTCTTCTGGTCGAGCATCAGGCCTTATCAGCATTATATTGAAAATAACTATTTACTAAAAAACAGGAAATCACATGCAAGTTTATTACGACAAAGACGCTGACCTTAATGTAATCAAAGGCAAAAAAGTAGCCATCATCGGTTACGGCTCACAAGGCCATGCACACGCAAACAACCTACAAGAGTCAGGTGTTGATGTTGTGGTTGGTTTACGCGCAAACTCTAGCTCTGTTGCTAAAGCTGAAGCTCATGGCTTAAAAGTAACTGACGTAGCATCAGCAGTTGCAAGCGCTGATGTTGTTATGATTTTAACGCCTGATGAATTTCAATCTCAACTTTACAAAGAAGAAATTGAGCCAAACATCAAACAAGGTGCTGCATTAGCTTTCGCACACGGCTTTGCGATCCTTTACAATCAAGTAACTCCTCGCGCTGATTTAGATGTGATCATGATCGCACCTAAAGCACCTGGCCATACAGTACGTTCTGAATTTGTTCGCGGTGGCGGCGTTCCTGACTTAATCGCGATTCATCAAGATGCTTCAGGTACAGCGAAAGAAATTTGCTTATCTTACGCATCAGCTATCGGTGGTGGTCGTTCAGGTATCATCGAAACAACTTTCCGTGCAGAAACAGAAACTGACCTATTCGGTGAGCAAGCTGTTTTATGTGGTGGTGCGGTTGAGCTAGTTAAAATGGGCTTTGAAACATTAGTAGAAGCAGGCTACGAACCAGAAATGGCTTACTTTGAGTGTTTGCACGAATTAAAATTGATCGTAGATTTAATGTTTGAAGGCGGTATTGCAAACATGAACTACTCAATTTCTAACAATGCAGAATACGGCGAATATGTTACTGGCCCACAAGTCATTAACGAAGAAAGTCGCTTTGCTATGCGCGAAGCATTAGCTAACATTCAAAATGGTGAGTATGCTAAAAAATTCATCTTAGAAGGTATGACTAACTACCCTGAAATGACTGCAAAACGTCGTTTAAATGCTGAACACCCAATCGAAGTAACTGGCGCAAAATTACGCGCTATGATGCCTTGGATTGCAGCGAATAAAATTGTTGACCAAGATAAAAACTAAGATTTAATTCTTAGTTTTTAGTCGTAAGAGAAAAGCCCATCATTGATGGGCTTTTTTGTGCGTGAAGACCAATTTAAAACTAAGGAGTCAGGTCTTTGAATTTTCTGCAAAAATAAAGGCTTACGGGTTAGACACGAAGCTTTACAAAAAAATAAAAGAAATTGCTTATCCG
>Ga0209081_1002746_pt1 | contig 10126 bp, 10 predicted proteins | sample GOMGulsemesocosm_4_FD_184636 | JGI IMG/M metagenome (GOLD analysis project Ga0209081, IMG submission 184636) | Methane-oxidizing microbial communities from mesocosms in the Gulf of Mexico - GOM15B Gulf of Mexico (SPAdes) (version 2) | ecosystem: Environmental > Aquatic > Marine > Cold seeps... | reverse complement strand
TTGTTCCTGTTCCATCAACTCCACCATCATGAATTTTTACATATACTTTATTATTTGTATATTGTTCAATGAGTTTCTTAATCTCAAGATGAGCATGAGGTGTTGCTACAAAATTTTCTGTTTTATACGGTGAGCTAAAATTAAAAATATACTTAGCATTTTTTTCTTTTAGTTTTTCATCTTTTGAATCACTTCCAAAACTAAACTGCGCAGGTACTAACAATCCTGCTCCTACTATTAAAGAACGTTGCATAAATGATCTTCTGTCCAATTTTTCCATCAGTCTTTCTCCTTTTATTTTTGTTCGATGCCAATTTCAGCATCACTTATTTGCTCAATTTTCATCTACTATTCTTGCTTGAACATTATCTTTTCCAATAAACTCTTTCTCATTTGCACTAGAAACAACAAGCTTGGCAATACTATTTGTTTGGTTAGCAATATCTTGTGTTTTATTTGAAATAGAAGTATTCACTTGAGTTTGTTGGTCAAGTGAGTTCACTGCATCATTGATTTGCTCAATCCCTTCTTGTTGCTCTTTACTTGCACTTTCAATATCTTTGATTATAGTAATTGTTTTAGTGATATTATTATTAAGCCCTGCGTACCCTTTAATCATTTTAGATGCAATAACTTTCCCATCATTTGCTTTTTTAGTTGCATTTTCAACCAAAGCTTTTATCTCATTAGCAGCTTCTGCACTTCTACTGGCTAGATTTCTAACCTCTTGAGCCACAACAGCAAATCCTTTTCCAGCTTCACCTGCAGTTGCCGCTTCAACTGCAGCGTTTAAAGATAAAATATTAGTTTGAAATGCAATTTGGTCAATGACTGAAATTGCATCATTTATTGAAGTAACTTGCTCATCTATTTCATTCATAGATGTTGTTGTTTGATTAGCTAATATTTCACCTTCCTTTGCTGAAGTATATAAATCATTTGCATATCCACCCATTTGAATCACATTTTCAGTATTACTAATAATAGTACTTGTCATTTCCTCTAACGCTGCTGCTGTCTCTTCAAGTGCAGCAGCTGCTTCATTTGAATTTGAATTTAAAGTATTTACATTTTGAAGTAATATTTCACTACTGTCTCCTAATGTCAAACCATTTTCTTTATTTTCAACCAACATTTCATTAATTACCGTAGCTAAGGAATTAAGCCCTTGAGAAGCTTTTCCTGTAGGATTATTGATTCTATGTGAGAAGTTAAGTTCTTGAAACTCTTGAAGTGCTTCACGTATTTCTTCTAAATCATGACAGACATCTTTTGATAAAGCAGTTAACATTTCATTGAAGATTTCTTTTAATTCTTTTAAACTTTCATTGGAAGTTTCTTTTTGAATTTGTTGTTGTAACTTCCCTTCTTTTACAAGATTAACAACATCTTTAACATCATTGATGAGTACTTGATCTTCTTCCATAAGAAATTGAGTTTTTACAATATTATCATTGATGGCTTTTGCCATCTCTCCGATTTCATCTTTGGAGTCTATTTCAATTTTGCTCACTTCATTTATTTCATGTTTTAAGAACAAGAAGAATTCATCCAATCTTGATTTAACAGTTTGAAGAGGGTTTATAATAAATTTATATAATAAGATACTTATAAAAGCACTGGTGACTAAAAGAATAATTACAGATACAATTATGGCTTGCATTTTTGAGCTAGATTTTTTTTCTTCTGTATCTAGTGCAAATTTCTCTTCTTTCTGGATGACTTCTTTATGAATTTTTTTCATACTATTTAAAATACTACTGTCATCATAGTGTACGACGATATTACCAATTTTCTCACCATCAAATAACATATCTTTTTGAATAAATTTGAAGTTTTTTTCAGTATCAGGTAAAACTTGGCTAACAACAAACTCTCCATTTTCTTTATAAAGAACCATAAAGTTACTCTTGCTAGAATCATCAAATACGGATATTGATTTAACATATTTTAAATCAAAGTAATTTTTTAACTTTTTAAGTAATTCTCCATCATCATAATCAACAACAAAACTTCCTGAAAGGTTTGAGATGGATTGCACCGTAAAATCCAAAAACTCATTTTGCATACTAAGTTGTGATTTTTTTCTATCATTAAGTTGTTCTTCTACCATAGTATTACTACTGGTTTCTAAAAAATCTGTTATTTCATTTTGAGAAGAGACAAAACTGTATAAAAGAAAGAAAAAGCCAGCAAGCAAAATAGAAAGTGTAGGTAGTAAAAATTTATATACTAATTTCATTTTTTTCCTTATAATCAGAGACTCAAACAAGTTCCTGAAGAATCTCAAATGGCTAAATCCTATATTTTGGATTTAGTCATTTGTTTATTTAACATTCTTATTTATAGTTTTGTAAGATCTTTTCGATTTCGCCACTTTTTTTCATCTCTTTTATTACAGAATTAAACTTCGCGATAACATCACCCATAAACGGATAGTTTTTTGCATTTAAAGTAAATCCAACGTACCCGCTGTTTTCTTTAATATTTATAACTTTTTTTACCATTGGGAATGATGATGTGTCCATAAGTTCATTGTTTAAATAAACATCAGCCATATCTCTATCAACACGACTAAGACATGCCTTATTCGTACTTCCTTCAATCAGTTTTATTGTTCCATCTGATATAGCTTTCTCAAGTTTTTCGCCACCCATAGACAAAGCCGAGAACCCTTTATTTAGACACAGTGTCATACCATGAAAATCATCCGGAAAATTTGATTTACCAACAACTGTTTTCTCTTTTGCAAATAAACCAGTAACTTCAAGAATTACAGGTTCAGAAAACTTTGTCCATGCTGTTCTTTTGTCATTGAAATAAGGAGGAAAAAAACCAACTGTTTTTCCTTGTTTTGTCAGTGCAATAGCTTTTTTCCAGGCAACCATATTGAACTTTACATCATAAGCTGGCATCTTATCAAATGCAGATTTTATTACATCAACATACGCCCCTTTTGCTTCTCCTTTTTCAACATAAGAATAAGGAGGATACGCCTTATCTCCACTTAACTCAACAACTTGACCAGCAAACAAACTTCCTGCTAACAGAAACAATCCGATTAATTTTTTACCCATAATATACCTTTCATTTCATAATATTAAAGAACTTATGGTTGTAAATAAATACATAAGAATCAAAATATAAGGTGCTGATTATAATTGATTTTTTTTTCAAATGCTTGACAATATGTGCTATTTAAAAAATATATACATATAAATTTTGAACCTTCCGTTAATATTCTTTTGAATTAAAAGTATATAGAGAAATATTATTTGTATGGTATTAAATGTCATTTAAATGTCTCAATAAATTTATTAATTGTTCGCATAAAATTTCTTTTATTCAAATATTTATTTCATTTTACAAAGTGGACTAAAAAATTTCCCACTCATCTTCTTCTATAACTGTTGTATTGGTAGGTTTTCATGTGTTATTGAATCTGCTGACCTTCGATTTGTAATAAGGTCACTTAATTTAAAATTGTGTTTTCGAATTTCCTCTTCCACATTTGAAGGAGTGGTACTTTTCACTTTTACGTTTTCTTTCCCCTGAAACTCTTTTTCATTTGCACTTAGAACAAGCAGTTTTGAAATAGTATCGATTTGAGCAGCTATATCATGAGTTTTATTTGAAATTAAAGGATTTTCTTGTGTTTAGTGATCTAATGAATTAAGTGTATATCTTGGAATTTGATATTCTGAAATTTCTTCTATTTCTGGAGAAATTTTATTTATTCCCCAAAATGGAAAATGATATTTCAGCAATTATTTTTGTAGATATGTTCTTAATACTTGACATTTTGTGCTATTTCACAATTACTTAACATTATAACAACATAATGTAGCCTAATATGATATAGTTAATTTTTAAGACATAAATGTAACATAAAGTTACATTTATCAGTCATTTAGATATTGAGAATAGTTTTTATAAAGTAATAATTAATATTTGTAACATATTGATACGTAAATTTTATCAACAAAGTGGATAATTACTTTTATTTATGAGAAAAAATATAGAAAGAAATATATGGACAAGCACTTAGAAATGGTACAGAATTTAGTAGATAAAATTGAAAAAAATGTAAGTTACGATGTGAATATTACTACTTTGGCAAACTCATTTGATTTGTCACCCTGGCATTTTCAACGTTTGTTTAAAAGTATTGTGGGAGATTCATTAGGAAGTTATACCCGAGGAAGAAGACTATCACTTGCAGCTACTTTGTTACAAACAACGCAATTAAGTATCATAGATATAGCATTTGAAGTTGGTTTTACTTCCCATGAATCATTTAGCAGATCTTTTAAAAATTATTTTAAATTCAGTCCTAAAGATTTTAGAGAGAATAAACCTAAGGTTTTAATTAATAAGAAACCATTGTTAACGAATAATTTATTGGAACATATAACAATAGGAATGAATAAAGAACCCATTATTATAGACAAGCCAGAGCAAATTATTGTTGGATTGGAACTAAAGGTTCCAAATATTATTAGCTTAAATTCGAATATAAGTTTAAGTGAAAATCTTTGTGAACATGTTACACCTTATTGGCTTGAATTGTTTGATAAAGAAAAAGAGATTATGAACCGAAGTGAAGGCTATTGTGGGGTAATCATAAGCTCTTCTGGGAATTTTATAGAAGAAACACTGAATTATATAGCAGGGGTACCTGTATCTTTTTTGGACAAACTTCCTAAAGGTATGAAAACCTATACCATCCCAAAACAAAAAGTAGCAATTTTTGAATTACAATCTGAACTTAACTCCCAGAGTGTTAAAAAAACCATAGATTATATTTATGGGTATTGGTTGCCTAGTTCAGCCTATAAACGGGCAGTGGGTGCAGATTATGAACTGTTTACGGATGTGGTAAATGCCAAAACAGGGGAGTTTAAAATGAGGTATGTTATTCCTATAATTTGATGCATTTATTAAATAAAACCTCCTCAAGAAGAGGTTCTATATTTAGATTTCTAAAATATCATAATATTTGATATTTGGCTTATTTGATAAATAAGAGACAAGTTCACTCATCACGCCATTTTCAGATATAAACTTAATATAGTTGTGATGGGATTCTTTTGACTCCCATATCTCATTTATTGCCATTTCATTTGTGTCTTTATTAAAATAAATACGAACGCTTTTGCACCCTTGAAAATTTCTCACATTTGGAAGGTTGAGTTTTAAAAACTGTGTGTATTCTTGAACTTTTGTCTCATTTACATTTAGATTTAGCACTACTTTTATTGCCATAATATTTCCTTTAATTTTAAATTAGAAGTATTTTATAGGAAATGAAAATGCAGAACTACTCAAAAGATATTAAAAATAACGCTTTTGTGTCAAAGTTGATTTTTTTGTGATTGTTTGGGTGTAAATCCAAATTTATTTTTAAAAGCTTTGATGAAATGTGAAGTGTTTTCATATCCCATGTCAGAAGAAATCTCACTCACACTTAAGTTTTGGTCTTCCAGTGATTCTTTTGCATGATGAAGTTTTAGATTAAGAAGATATTGTTTGGGAGTGATGTCATAAACATTTTTAAAGTCTCTGTGAAAACTTGAAAGACTGCGACCTGAAAGTAGGGCAAAATCTTTGATTGAAAAGTTTTTTAGATAATATCTTTTCATCAAAGATGTGATATTTCTTTTATTTTTATTTATGTTAGAACGCTGTAGAGAGTTTCGTAGTTTGCCTTCTTTATCATTGGCATCTATAATATAAAGCAACTCTAGTAGTTTTAACTCTAAAAATTCTTTTGAAGTGTTTTGATGTTTACAAACAGAAGGTAAACTTTTAATATAATCATTTACTGATGTAGTCACTTCCATTTTATAAAAATCCACTTTTGTCTCTTGAGTATCTAGTTTATAGTGCTTGGTCAATAAAAACTTCTCAATTAACTCATCATCAAAAAAGAACAAATAGGCTTCAAGGTTCTTATTACTTTTAATAAAATCTGAGATTAGGTACATGTCTTTGGGTAGAAATAGGAGTTCATGTTCACCAATTTGCACACTCTCGTAATCATATGATGTGATGGTTTCTATGCCACTACAGTTAAAAACAATGGTAAAACTTTGGGTATAAAACTCCACATTGATTAAATTTTCTTTTATGTTTTTGTGTAGAATTGCCGAGCTTTTATGAAAGCTCATTAAGGTATCCACATCTTTAAATGTTTTTAAACCATGGGGAATAATTAAAGTATCGTGGGAACTTTGAGTAAAAATATCTTCAGTGTTTATCATAATAAATTATACACAAAATTGTTTAATACAGCATAGTGTATAATACGACTTATATAATAACTTGGAATACAAATGCTCATAGAACTTCTTTTGAATACCCCTTTTTACGTTTATTGGATATTTTTCAGCCTACTTTTTGTAGGAATCTCTCAATTAAAAACAAGAACAGTGGGTGTAAGACGTGCACTTATTATTCCTGTTGTACTCATTCTTTTATCTATTTTTGGATTGATTAGTGATTTTGGAATCACATTACTTAGCACTTCCATATGGATAGGAGGAATGATTTCTGCCCTTATCTTAAATATTTTGATAAAGAAGAAAAAAGAAATCACCTATTTTAAAGAAACAAAGTCATTTATGATTGCTGGAAGTTTGATACCAATAACCATGATGATGTTACTGTTTTTTGTAAAATACACTGTGGGAGTTGTAACTGCCCTAGAGCTAGAAATCTTGTATAACTCATCTTTCATTGGAATATTTAGCCTTCTTTACGGCTTGTTTACAGGGACTTATCTCTTACGGTTTTACGTAATACTTAAAAAAATTAAAAATTAAAAATTAGGACTAGAATGAAAGATAATAAAATTTCAACCAAAGACAGACTTCTAGATTCAGCTTATAAAGAGATCTACAAATATGGTTTTCAAGGTTGTAGTGTAGATAGAATATTAAAAGATGCACAAGTTCCAAAAGGTTCTATGTATCATCATTATAAGTCCAAAAAAGAATTGGCGCTTGGTGTTATTTCTGAGCGAATAAGTCCTGCAATGTTAATTTTCTTTTCTTTTGAAAACACAAAAGGAAATGATGAAATTGAAAAACTAGAAAACAAAATTATTGAGATGTCTGAGCTTGAACTTTCACTGAAGTTTGGCTGCCCTATGAATAAGTTAGTACGAGAAATGTTTAGCTTGGACCTAGAGTTTAAGCAGCAATTAGATGATACATACAAAAAGATTCTTAATAAAATAGAGACTTTTTTAAATCAAGCAATAAAAAATAAAACGATACAAAAATGTGATACACACTCCTTATCACTGTTTATTTATACCACTATTATTGGAAATATTTCTATTGGTGAAGGTAATATTACTAAAGAATCTTTTCTTTCTTCTACTTCTCACTTATTTAATTACTTAAATTCTTTAAAATCCAAGTAAAATCTTAAAACAGACCATTTAGTCTATTTTAAGATTAAATAAACTATACTGCGACTAGACCAAATAGTCTAAAGGATAACAAATGACAAATCAAGATAATTTTAAAGTAGTTTCAATGGATAACTTTGAGGATATTCACCAATATACCTTCACAGTGAAAAATTCATCTTTTAAAAAGGAATCAAAACTTTTTCTAAAAGAGTTATTGGATTTAAGTGGTATGGAAATCTCATACAATATTTTTAAACCTAAGGAAGAGATGCCCTTTTTTCATACTCATAAGGAGAATGAAGAAGTTTATATTATTGTAAAAGGACAAGCAGAATTTACAGTTGATGAAGAAACTTTTAATTTACAAGAGGGTTCCTGTGTTAATGTCAAACCATATGGAAAACGTTCTTATAAAAATATAAGTGATACTGAGGAACTTGTTTTTATTGTAATACAAGCAAGAGAAGAGTCTTTAAATTATGCCAATATTAAAGATGGTGTCATTGTAGAATAAAATCTAAAATGAATAAAAATTCATTTTAAATTCACGCACGATTTATTTTCATGTTTTAAACTTACACTATCAAAACAAAGGATAAAACATGAAAAAGTTAGAAAAAATTGCAATCGCAGCAGCGGTGGTCTTAATACCCTTATCAATATTCGCCACTGAGAAAAAAGATTTCCAACACAATTTAATAGATAATAAAAAAGAGTTAAGTTATTTTGATACATTTGATAATGATGATGTTATGGATAACAGATATTTTCAATCCAAAGGAATCAACTATACTTTTGAGGGGAAAATAGAAAAAAGACCAATCAAACAACTTAATGGTGAATGGATAATTTCAGGTATCAAAGTTATTGTGAATGATACAACATTAGTTTCCCACGGAGATAAAAATTTAAAAGTTGGTGAAGAAGTTGAAATCTTGGCAATAAGAAAAGATGGAATCATAACTGCTGTTGAAATGGAAGAAGACTAATTCAAAAGATACTTATATTGCCTTTATTGTTTGAATTGGATAAAATCCTTTAAATAATTTGGCAATATACTGCTACTACATAAAGAATTTATATGAAAATATTAGTTGTTGAAGACAATCCTCACATTGTTGATTTTTTAGAAAAAGGTTTAAAAGAAGCTTCTTATGCAGTTGATGTTGCAAACGATGGCAAAGAAGCATTTTATCTAGCCACAACCAATATCTATGATATTATAATTTTGGATATTATGATTCCATTTATGAGTGGAATTGAACTGTGCAAAGAGTTACGTAAGTATGAAATTACAACACCTATTATAATGCTTACAGCAAAAGATGACAGTGAAGACATGATCACAGGACTTGATGCTGGAGCTGATGATTATGTTACAAAACCATTTGTTTTTAAAGAATTACTCGCTCGTATTAGAGCTTTGAGTAGACGTAAAGTTACTCAAACAACTATCTTGGAGTTCAAAAATCTTAAACTTGATACTGTAAAAAAATATGCAATAAGAGATGAACAAAGAATTGAACTAACTTCAAAAGAGTATGCCATTTTAGAGTTTTTACTCAAGAACCAAAATCAAACAGTGAGTGAAAGCATGATTATTGAGTCTGTTTGGGACATGAATTATTCAAATGCAAGTAATTTAGTTAAAGTTTATATTTATCGATTACGAAACAAAATAGATAAAGGTTTTGAAGAAACCTACATTCACAATATTAAAAACATTGGATACATTTTAAAATGAAATCAGTAAAGCTCAAACTCTTTGTTTCCTATGGGATTACTATTTTTTTAATTTTATTTTTTATGAGTATTGTTTCTATGTTTTTCTTCAAACAAAATGCGCAAAATAATAGTTTGAAAGCATTGGATTCATCTTTCTGGGAAATCAAAAAAAGCATACTTAATAACAATGACGAATATATAAAAAACATCAATGAAGAAATAGAATTAAAAGAGCTATTTTTGATTATTTTAAAAAATGACAAAGTTCTTTTTTCAAATCAAACCAGAAATAAAACTTCTTTAATCTTAGAAGAAATTGATTATAAAGATGAGGATAAAGAATATATAGATTTTGAGTATGAGCGAAAGAAGGAAATTGATGAGTTTTATGATGATAATGAAGATAAAGGTTACATAGAACTAGATGATTATGTGATGCATATTAATTATTTAGAAAAGAAAAATAATTTTTACGAAATTTATTTAGGTATTGATGAAAATTATGTTCAAAAAACACAAGAAGAAATTGACAAGATTATTGTAAGTGTTAACAGTGTTTTATTTGTGCTGTTGATGATTTTAGGGTATTACTTAATCAACAAAACCATTAGTCCTTTAAAACAAATCTTGAATGATTTAAAAATATTGCAAAAGAAACAAGATATAAGCCTTCGATTAAAAGCACAAAATACTGGCGATGAATTTGAACAGTTAAGCGACACTTTTAATAAAATGTTGGAGGGAATTGAAAAGAGTGTAGAAAATATCAAGCAGTTTTCTTCGGATGCTTCCCATGAACTTAAAACGCCTCTGACGATTATTCAAGGTGAAATCGAGCTGTGTTTACAAGGAGATAAGAGTAAAGAAGAGCTAAAAATTGTTTTAGAAAAAATTGATAAAGAACAAAAGGGTTTACAAAATATTATCCAAGACTTTCTTTTATTAGCTCGTTTAGATAAAGAAGTACTCAATCAAAACAAT
>Ga0209081_1002744_pt1 | contig 10130 bp, 10 predicted proteins | sample GOMGulsemesocosm_4_FD_184636 | JGI IMG/M metagenome (GOLD analysis project Ga0209081, IMG submission 184636) | Methane-oxidizing microbial communities from mesocosms in the Gulf of Mexico - GOM15B Gulf of Mexico (SPAdes) (version 2) | ecosystem: Environmental > Aquatic > Marine > Cold seeps... | reverse complement strand
CGTACAATTGGCTCATTCTTGTTTGCAGGGCCAACAGGCGTGGGTAAAACTGAGGTGACTCAGCAGCTTGCAAAAATTATGGGTGTCGATTTAATTCGTTTTGATATGTCGGAGTATATGGAACGACACACAGTGTCACGATTAATTGGTTCACCGCCGGGGTATGTCGGCTATGACCAAGGTGGCTTGCTTACCGAAGAAGTTGCGAAACACCCGTATGCGATTTTATTATTGGATGAAATTGAAAAAGCGCATCCTGATATCTTTAACTTACTGCTACAAATTATGGATCACGGCACGTTAACGGACAATAATGGCCGTAAAGCCGATTTTAGAAACATTATGTTGGTAATGACGACAAACGCGGGTGCGCAAGAAGCGAGTCGTGCATCAATGGGCTTTACCGAGCAAGAACATTCTAGCGATGGGATGCAAGTGATTGAAAAGGCGTTTACCCCTGAATTTAGAAACCGTTTAGATGCTGTGGTGCAATTTAAGGCCTTGTCTGAAGATACTATTATTTATGTGGTGGATAAATTTATCTTCCAACTTGAAGCACAATTGCAAGAGAAAAACGTTAGCCTGACTTTATCACCTGAGGCTAGAAGCTGGTTGGCGAAGAAAGGTTACGACCCTAAGATGGGCGCAAGGCCAATGGACCGTACGGTTCAAGAGTACATTAAGAAGCCTCTCGCGAACGAGCTTGTTTTTGGTAAGCTGACAAATGGTGGGGCGGTAAAGGTCTACTTAAAAGATAATAAAATTGATTTTATTATTACCGAGGCCAGTAAGGATTTGGTCGAGCAGGATTAAGATAAAGGCATTGCACTAATGATTAGTGCAATGCCTTCGTGTTCTTATTTAACGCGGTAAGTAATACGGCCTTTGCTAAGGTCGTAGGGTGTCATTTCAACTTTGACACGGTCACCGGTTAAGATGCGGATATAGTGCTTACGCATTTTGCCTGAAATATGCGCAGTAATGACGTGGCCATTTTCTAGTTCAACGCGAAACATTGTATTTGGAAGAGTGTCCTTTACAACGCCTTCCATTTCAATTTGATCTTCTTTTGCCATGTGTTCCTTTAAATGATTTTTTAACTAACGGCCTAATTTATAGGCGAATGCGGCGCGATTTTACACTATTTCAAGCGGGCAAGGTGTTAATTGAGTTAAAAATTTCCCTCTGAATCGAGAGGGCTGCTGATCTCAGGCAATGGGGTCGCTTTTGTAAATGATAACCAGCGGTTTTCAATGAGCATTTCAAGCGGTCTAAAATTAGACTTATAATTCATTTTTTGAGAGTCTTTAACGTAATAGCCAAGGTAAACATGCTGTTTACCTTGAGTCTTTGCATAGTGAATTTGCTGCAATACACTGTAAGTGCCTAAACTGAGTGATGAAAACTCAGGATCAAAGAAGGTGTAGACCGCAGAAATTGAGTGGACGAATATATCGGTGACCGACACTGCGAGCAATTTATCATCGAGCCTTGTTTCAAAGATCACGCTATTACCGAGTGATTCGCATAAAAATGACCGATACTCGTTTCGCCCAAATTCCTGCATTGAGCCGCCGGGATGTTTATGTGCTTGGTAACGTAAATATAACTGGTAGTGCTGTTCTGAAAAGTCGGCTGGTACTTCGCTGAAAGTTAACGTTATATTTTTTGCCAATATTCGTTTTTGACTGCGCGATGGTTTGAAATTATTAACGTCTATGCGGGTGGATATGCAACTGTGGCATGTTTTGCAATGTGGTCGATAAACATGTTGCCCACTGCGCCTAAAGCCTAGGTAAATTAATTGTTCATAAATATCGGGTGTTATATCAGCATCAGGTGCAATAAAGACGTTACGTGACCGTTGCTGTGGTAAGTAGTCGCAGTCTTGCGCTGAAGAGATGTAAAGCGCTAGTTGTTGCTGAGCATTGCTGTTATTACTCATCCGATACGCCAAGCATTACTAGAAAGCTGAAGCGGGCAATATTGGTTTAATTGTTTAATGAATGCTTCACGGGGTATTTCCGTTGCGCCAAGGCTTTCTAAATGATCGGAATGCACTTGGCAATCAACAACTTGGCAACCCCATTCAGCTAGATGGCGACAGATAAATGCAAAACCCACCTTGGAAGCATTCGTTTGCCTGCTAAACATGGATTCACCAAAAAACACCTGACCAATACAAACACCATATAAGCCACCGATTAGTTCATCGTCTAGCCATACCTCTATAGAGTGTGCGTGCCCTAGTTTAAATAGGGCTTGATAGGCATCTTCCATTGAATCGGTTATCCAGCTGCCATCTTGTTGTTCGCGTGGCGCAGAACAGGCAGAGATAACACGGTCAAATGCTTTGTCGATAGTGCAGTGGTAATGCTCTTTTTTAATGAACTTATTTAAACTACGTGAGATGTGTATCTCAGAAGGTTTTAGCATTAAACGTGGGTTAGGGCTCCACCATAAAATAGGTTGTTGCTCATCAAACCAAGGGAAAATACCTGAACGATAAGCATTGAGCAATCGTTCAGGTCGCAGTGAACCACCAGCGGCTAATAAGCCATCGGGGTCTTTCAAGGCTAGTTCAATAGCAGGGAAAGGGTCCGAATCGTCGTCTGGATCAAGCCATGGGAGCATCAAACTAGCCGTTAACCCTCAGCTAGATCATCAAGGAAGCGTTCAGCATCAAGTGCTGCCATACAGCCAGAACCGGCTGATGTAATGGCTTGTCTATAGATAGAGTCGGCAACATCACCAGCGGCAAAAACACCGGCAATGCTCGTTTGTGATGCGTTACCTTTATTACCACTATGGGTTTCTAAGTAACCATTATTCATTTCTAACTGACCATCAAAAATTTGTGTGTTAGGAGAGTGTCCAATAGCAACAAAAATACCTTCTAAATCGATCTCTTTGGTAGTGCCATCTTGGGTGTTCTTAATACGCATACCGGTAACACCCATTTTGTCGCCCAGCACCTCATCAAGTTCATTGAACCACTCAACCGAAATATTCCCATCGGCCACTTTTTTCATTAGTTTGTCGGATAGGATTTTTTCTGAACGGAAAGAGTCACGGCGATGGATAACCGTTACATGGTCAGCAATGTTTGATAAATATAAGGCCTCTTCTACCGCAGTATTACCACCGCCAATAACAGCAACACGCTGTTTCTTATAGAAAAAACCGTCACAAGTGGCGCAAGCCGATACGCCTTTACCTTTAAAGGCTTCTTCAGACTCTAGGCCTAAATATTGTGCAGATGCACCAGTGGCAATAATTAGTGCATCACAAGTATAAGTACCGGAATCACCTTCTAAAGTGAATGGGCGCTGCTTAAGGTTCGTGGTATGAATATGGTCCAATTGAATTTTTGTATCAAAGCGTTCAGCGTGAGCCTTCATTCTTTCCATTAAAGCTGGACCTTGAAGGCCTTCAACATCGCCTGGCCAGTTATCAACTTCCGTAGTGGTCATTAATTGGCCGCCTTGTTCAATGCCTGTTATTAATAGTGGGTTCAGGTTGGCTCTGGCAGCATAAACAGCTGCGGTATAACCGGCAGGGCCTGATCCTAGAATAATTAATTTGTGGTGTGATGTATCGCTCATTACTGACTCCGGTATTAAACTGTTAGTAGGCATTTTTTAAAGTCATGTAGTATGGCGATTAGACTGAATTAGGTAAAGTGTTAAGCATATGAATATTGGCGTTGCTAAAGAAATAAAATCCTTTGAAGGCCGCGTTGCCTTGTCTCCGCAGGCATGTTTATTACTGATTAAACAGCAACACGATGTGTTTGTTGAGCAGGGTGCGGGGCAGCTAAGTGGTTATTCTGACAGTGAATATAGCCGCTTAGGTGTGAATGTTTGCGTTAATGCAAAGGATCTCTATCAGCACTGTGAGTTGATTATTAAGGTTAAAGAGCCTGTTGGAGCTGATCTTGATTATTTAACCTATAAACATACCTTGTTTTGTTTTTTACATTTAGCGGCTAACCCACAACTGGCTAATAAACTCGCTGAAATGGGTGTTACTGCGTTGGCTTTTGAATCTGTGATGGAGCAGCAGCAATTGCCGTTGTTAAAACCAATGAGTCAAATTGCGGGTAGATTAGCGGTTCAAATAGGTTGCAACTTATTACAGTTACAGCAAGGTGGAATGGGAATTATGTTGGGTGGGCCTAATGATGGTGCTCAACAAGGCGTGGATAGTGGGCAGGTCTTAGTTTTAGGGGCTGGCTCTGCGGGTACTCAAGCGGCATTATTAGCAAGTAAAATGGGTGCTAAAGTTATTGTCTTTGATCAATACTCCGTGGCGTTAGATCGAATTTCTCAGGTAGACTCACGAATTCAACTGATTAGTGATGAGGCAGAGTGCCGTGGCTTGTTACCATCGACTGATTTATTGGTTGGCGCTTTATTAGTTCCCGGTAAAAGAAGCCCTCGCTTTATTAGTCGTTCTCAACTTAAATTAATGAGAACAGGTTCGGTGTTGGTTGATATTTCAGTTGATCAGGGCGGTTGTGTAGAAACGACTCGACCAACTACTTATGAACAGCCAACTTTTGTTGAAGAAGGGGTGCTACACTTTTGTGTTAGTAATATGCCAGGTGCAGTACCACGTACGGCAACTCAGGCATTGTCAGCCTTATTACCAGCCTATATTCAGCGAATAACGCTAAACAACTGGTATGAAAATGATAATATAATGCGCAACGCCGTTAATGTTAAAGGTGGAGAGGTTCTTATTGATGTTTAATTATGAAAATCAATAAATAACAAAGATATAGATGAATAACATAAAGGTTTAAATTAAGTTAAGTGACTCTAAAAACGGATGTTCAGACAAGCTCAGTTGCGCAGCAGCAAGTGATTAAATTATTAAGGGAGTCGGCTTTCTTCGTCCTTTTGGCGCTGGCGCTATTTTTATTAGGTGCTTTGTTTAGTTATAACGTTGATGATCCGGCGTGGACACATCAAAGCTCTACCCAAATTGTGCTAAATATGACGGGACTGGTGGGTGCGGGTATTGCTGACATGATGTTAACTGCCTTTGGCCTGATGTCTTTTACCTTTCCGTTCATGTTATTTAGCAGTGCTTGGAAGTTTTTGTCTGAAGCTAGAACAGATCATGCCGATACACTTTCTCATCAAATTATTCGATGGGTAAGTTTTCTTGTTTTTTTGATTGCCGGTGCAGGTCTTTTAGATATGCACTATCACCAAGATTGGTTAAAAATACCGGGTTCAGCAGGTGGGATTATTGGCCTTGAATTAGGTGATTTACTGATTCATCTATTTGCTTCACAAGGCGCAACTTTACTACTATTTTGTAGCTTTATAGTGGGCATTACTCTCTCAACGGGTTTATCGTGGCTAGCCTTGATGGATAAGCTAGGGTCGGTTGCTTACCGTGGTTTTATTGCTATAAAAACCTATATTGGTGACAGTAAAGAACGTAAAGCTTCAGGCGAGGCAAAAAAGAAACGTGTTGATACGTTTAAGAAACAAAGTAAAAAGTTTCTTGAGAAACCAAAAACACGAATTGAACCACAAATTAAGCCCATTAAAACGAGTGAGCGTAAGGACAAAGAGCGTCAGGTGGCGTTGTTTGATGAGCCTGTGGGCGCGTTACCTACATTGGCATTACTCGATGAGGCAGGTGAGCATGTGGAAGGCTATTCACCAGCGGCTTTGGAGGCTTTATCTAGATTGCTCGAGCTGAAACTTGAAGATTTTGGAGTGGAAGTTAATGTGGTGGCGGTACACCCAGGGCCTGTGATTACACGTTTTGAAATTCAACCCGCACCGGGAATTAAGGCAAGTCGCATTAGTGGTTTATCGCAAGATTTGGCGCGCTCAATGTCTATACATAGCGTACGGGTTGTTGAAGTGATACCGGGTAAATCAGTTATCGGCTTGGAAATTCCTAATGAATCACGTGAAATGGTTCGTTTAAGTGAGGTTCTTTCTTCTGAAGCGTATGAGAAATCTAACTCAGCATTAACCTTAGTGTTAGGTAAGGATATTTCTGGCCAACCGACGGTTGCTGATTTAGCCAAAATGCCGCATCTACTGGTTGCGGGTACAACCGGTTCAGGTAAATCAGTTGCTATTAACGCAATGATTTTAAGTCTGCTTTATAAGGCAACGCCAGAGCAGGTTCGAATGATTATGATCGACCCTAAAATGCTGGAACTTTCTGTTTATGAAGGCATTCCTCATTTATTAACGCCGGTTGTTACCGATATGAAAGAAGCGGCTAATGCGCTTCGTTGGTGTGTTGCCGAAATGGAAAGGCGTTACAAATTGATGTCTTTGCTGGGGGTTAGGAATTTAACGGGTTACAACAAAAAAGTTAAAGATGCGATAAAAGAAGGCAGCCCATTGGCTGATCCTTTATGGGAACCCACGGCTTTTATTGACGAAGATAGCGCTGGAACACTGAGCGAGTTGCCGCAAATTGTTATTATTATCGACGAATTAGCCGACATGATGATGGTCGTCGGTAAAAAGGTAGAAGAGTTAATTGCTCGGTTGGCGCAAAAAGCGCGAGCCGCTGGTTTACACCTTGTTTTGGCAACCCAACGGCCATCGGTTGATGTATTAACAGGGTTGATTAAGGCGAATATTCCCTCACGTATTGCTTTTCAGGTTTCCTCTAAAATTGACTCTCGTACTATTTTAGATCAATCAGGTGCTGAAGCGTTATTGGGTAATGGCGATATGTTGTACCTACCGCCGGGTTCGGGTTTGCCACAGCGTGTACACGGTGCTTTTGTTGATGACCATGAAGTACATAAGGTTGTTAAGCAGCTCAAAAAATCGGGTAAACCTAATTATATTGAAGGGATTTTAACGAGCTCTGACCCTGCTGAGTTTGATGGCGGTAGTGGGGCGCCAGAAGATATTGATGAGCTTTATGATCAAGCCTTACGTATTGTTACTGAAACTCGCAAAGCATCAATTTCTGGCGTACAACGTAAGCTGCGTATTGGTTATAACCGTGCGGCTCGTATGGTTGAAGAAATGGAACGTAGTGGGGTCGTTGGACCTTTACAGTCAAATGGTTCGCGTGAAGTCTTAGCGCCACCACCACCGGAGTTGTAGATAATGAAATGTGTGTTTAGAGGTTTGTGGTTTATCGTATTAATGTCGATAAGTGTCAGTGGTTTTGCACAAAATGCTCAGCAGCGTTTATTAGATCATTTAGAAACTTATCAACAACTAAGTGGGCAATTTAGCCAAATTATCAGTAGCGAACAGAATACAAAAAGCCAATCATCCACAGGTGAGTTTTGGATTAGTAAACCCAGTCAATTTCGTTGGCATTACACAACGCCTTATATACAGAAAATAATTTCAAATGGTAAGAAAATTTGGGTTTACGATGAAGACTTAGAACAAGTCAGCATTAAAGCGGCCTCACAAGCTATTGGCTCTTCACCCTTAGCGATTATTTTAGGAACTGAGTCATTAGAAAAACAATTTGATGTACAAGAACTTGCAGATGATGAAGGTTTGCAGTGGTTACAATTAATCCCAAAAAGTGAAGATAGTGGTTTTGAATTGATGAAACTTGGTTTCAAACAGGGCACTTTATCGCGCATGGTACTGCAAGATAACTTTGGTCAAACCACTCGTTTACTATTTACCGATGTGGTGTTGAATCAAGTGGTTGATGATCAGTTTTTTGAATTTAAGCTGCCGCAAGGGGTTGATGTTTTTGATGAAACGGCTAATTAATGGGTGATAATAAACCCTTAGCTGAGCGCTTACGGCCTAACGAACTGGCTAATTTTTCAGGGCAACATCATCTATTAGCTGAAGGTAAGCCACTTTATGAGGCTATTCACAGCGGCCAGCTGCATTCATTAATATTATGGGGTCCACCGGGCGTTGGCAAAACAACACTAGCTAGAATTATTGCTCAGCAGGCGGATGCTTGCTTTATTGCTCTTTCAGCTGTTTTAGCCGGCGTAAAAGATATTCGTCTTGTTGTTGAAGAGGCGAAAAGTAACCGTGCGGAAAAACAGCAAAGTACCATTTTGTTTGTTGATGAGGTTCACCGTTTTAATAAATCACAGCAAGATGCTTTTTTGCCGCATGTTGAAGCAGGTGTGTTTACTTTTATTGGTGCGACAACAGAGAACCCGTCTTTTTCGCTGAATAATGCCTTATTATCCAGAGCGCGAGTTTATACCCTAAAACCACTTCAGCAAGATGAATTAGCTAATATTTTGAATCATGCGCTTAGTGATATTGAGCATGGTTATGCTGCTGAATTTTCAATAGAAAGTGATGCCATTGAGTTATTACTAAACGCGGCTGATAGTGATGCTAGACGGTTATTGAATTACCTAGAACTTAGCGTCGGTTTAACTCGTTCGGTTCAGAGTAAGGAAATATCAAGAGCAACCGTTGAAGAAGTTATTAAAGATGGTTTACGCCGTTTTGATAATCATGGTGAGGATTTTTATAATCAGATATCAGCTCTGCATAAATCAGTGCGAGGTAGTGATCCTGATGCGGCATTGTATTGGTTAAGACGAATGCTTGATGGAGGTTGTGACCCTTTATACGTTGCCAGACGAATTGTGCGTATCGCCTCTGAAGATATTGGTAACGCAGATCCACGCGGGCTACAGTTAGCGCTTAATGCTTGGGAAGCACAGGAGAGGCTAGGCCACCCTGAAGGTGCGCTGGCGTTGGCTCAGGCAATTACTTACCTGGCTTGTGCGCCTAAGAGTAATGCCGTATATAAGGCTTTTAACACGGTAGGTGCGGTTATTAAAAGTAGTGGCAGTTTAGAGGTGCCGTATCATTTACGCAACGCACCCACTAAGCTTATGAAAGATGAAGGTTATCACCAAGGGTATCGTTATGCCCATGATGAAACCAATGCCTTTGCAGCGGGGGAAACCTATTTACCTGAAGCACTGGCAGGCCAGCAATATTATGAGCCGGTAGAGCGTGGTTTGGAGATAAAAATATCAGACAAACTTAGACGCTTAAGGCAATTGAATAGACAGGCTAGAAAAGGTCGATAAGAGATTCTTGCCCAAGTTATTGCAATGGGGCTTTAAATAAAAAGAGGTGTTAGATGAATAAAGTATTAAGTATTGTGTTTCTTAGCGTAGGTTTGTTAATAAGTGGTTGTACGACAGTGTTAATTGGTGGTGCAGGCGTTGGTGGTTATGCTGCTGGTAAGGATGAACGTTCTTTGGGGGTTATATCTAGCGACATTTCTATTACCAGCAGAGTTAAGGCGACATTGATAAAAGACGATCAAATCGATGCTTTTGATATCAATGTTGATACCTATCGAGGCGTTATAACTCTCTATGGCCACGTTAAAAACAGCGCTCAAGTAACACGGGTTATTAGGTTAACAAAAACGATTAGCGGTGTTAGAAAAGTTATTTCCAAACTCATTATTATTAAGTAAATAGAGATTTATATGAAAATTGTTATTATTCTTGTGGTTATTGGTGTGTTGTTTTATTTATTACAAAATTTCTCAGGGGGTGGCTCTAGTTCGGCTGCAGCGGAAAATATTAAAGCGGGCGAAGAGTTCTTGGCGGCGAACGGATCAAAAGAAGGGGTTAAAACAACCACAAGTGGTTTGCAGTACAAGGTATTAAAACAAGGCACAGGTACGGTTCATCCTTCAGCAAAGGATAAGGTTAACGTTCATTATCACGGTACTTTACTTGACGGTACGGTTTTTGATAGTTCTTATGACCGTGGTCAACCGATAAGCTTTGGCTTAAATCAAGTGATTAAAGGTTGGACAGAAGGCGTTCAATTAATGACGGTTGGTGAAAAAACACGTTTCTTTATTCCTAGCAATTTGGCTTATGGGAAAAGTTCTAGTGGGCCAATTAAAGGGGGTTCTACATTAATTTTTGATGTGGAGTTACTGGCTATTGAGTAAGCTTTACTAGGGCTTGTTTTTTATTCTGGCGCCTAAAGTAGCGGCTTGAAGTAAGGCATAAAGGTGGTGATTGACGTGCAATAGCTTGTTTTTATTCCTTTGACTCATTAGCTGAGTTACTGGAAGGTTTATCGGTATCGTTTTTTGAGTTTGATTCGAGTTTGGCGCGCTCGGCTTTAGAAATATACTTAGGTTTA
>Ga0209081_1002741_pt1 | contig 10144 bp, 13 predicted proteins | sample GOMGulsemesocosm_4_FD_184636 | JGI IMG/M metagenome (GOLD analysis project Ga0209081, IMG submission 184636) | Methane-oxidizing microbial communities from mesocosms in the Gulf of Mexico - GOM15B Gulf of Mexico (SPAdes) (version 2) | ecosystem: Environmental > Aquatic > Marine > Cold seeps... | reverse complement strand
GCTAAAAAAGAGGTATTGGGGGCAGCATTTATGGGCGAGAGGCTATTGGGTTTCTTCAAGTGGTAATGTGACAGACGAAGTCTGGAAAAAGTATATAGAGAATCAAAAGCCAGATGACCCTGATGATTTCAGTGTTATTTGAGTCGCCTTGAGGCGAAATAACCGGCTTTTAGCCGGTGGAGTACTCATATAGCCAATGAACTGGTGTATATCACTCAACGCAGTTACCGGTGCCCAATGATTAGCCTTCCCGGTGTAGTCTTTGCGCCCATCACAGGCTCGCACCAATATGTTTTTTTCATTGCCCATGTAGCTCTGGCTAACTTGCACATAAACATTGTCCGTGTGTAACGTGATCTCACCACTCACTGCTGACCCACCCACATTCGATCTTAAATCGTAGTCTTTGGTTGAAAGCCCCATTGTCTTAGCAACAATACGAAGCAGTTTTTTAGCCTCTCTGTGAAAGCGTTTATTAAGGGCTTTATTTAAGATTTTCCAAAATGGCATTCCAAATAACTTTCTATTTTTTGGAATTGCATATAGCATAAATTTTGAAAAGGTATCTGTTGTAGTTACTGTTCCATCGAAATCAAATAATGCTAATCCCACTTTGTTCATTCCTTGTATAATTTTGTTTAGATTGATTGATAATATTCTAATTTCATCAGCTATTCACTCCACAGCATCAGCAATTACTTGCAAAACCGTTTGAAGCTAATCGTTAATACTACCAAAAGCCGTGTTGTGAAAACGTCCAAAAGTAAGTTCCTTGGGTTTACGTTCAAGTCGGGGCGCATTCAATGGCATCTCAAAACACTTGAGACATTTCAGCAACGAGTACGTGAGTTAACAAGGCGCAACTGGGGTGTTTCTATGCATTACCAGCTCTTCAAAGTCAGTCAATATTTATGTGGCTGGATCAAGCTTTACTATCCTAAGTGAAGCGCCCTGTGATAATCCGCATGCAGGATGTTGTGGGGGCTGAGGGTTAGATACCCTTGGCTACCCGATTAGCCATGTATTGGCAAATAGTCGGGATGGTCTGGGAAAGGGTAAATAATAGCATCATTCTCTTCAGTGACAGTTGCCCTGAATTTTTCAAAGAACATAGGGTGAAGAACGCATTGATCATCAGATGTTATTGCTAGGCGGTCTTTCAATGCATATTCAAAGTCGGCTTCAATAATTTTTGCTTCTTTATTCCAAACTCTAACAACACCCACTATTCCAAGTTCCGCTAATATTTGTTTAAAACGAGTAGGTGAGTAATCCCCTCTTGGCCATTCCGAAGCAGTTCTATGTGCAATTCTATCAAGGTGTGCGCCCTTAAAAATATTTGGGGTTCCGCTGAGGGCATCAAGTATCTTGCTCACATTAGGGTAGACTGATGAATACGCATTTATTACACCATTAGCCAAGTTTATTTCTGTATCTTTTACCACGTTAACTAAATCTTTTGGATGGCTATCGAAATAAGGAAAAAAGTTATTATTTTGAGCATGCTTAGCAATTGCATTACAAAGTACAACTATTTGTCTTGGGCGCATCTGCGTATGTCGTAAAATATAAGGAAATGTGTTTTCTGGTAGCCCTGTTCCATTTGTGATTTTTTCACCAAAATACGGGTTCCAAACTTTTTCCAATACGTCTTGGTAGTCTGTCCAAGCTACATTGCCTGATGTTCTTGAATCTAATAAATTTCTTCTTTTCAGGTATGAATAAAACCGCCAGCACGCGAGTCGCATTAAGTCTTTTGGTCTCCAGTGCATATATACTGGATTACGAATATACTTCACAGTATTGCTCATGGCGGTTTCAGTCAGGTGCGGGAATATTTCTGCAGAAACAAATGTTTTTACATGTATTCCTTTATCTGAATAAGCAACATTAAATTTACTTGAGCACTCTATTAGTGCCGACAGTGACATTATTACTTCTTTATTCTCGACGGAATATTTTTCAAGAGAATCCATAGCCAATATCACAGGTTTTGCCTTCGCGATTTTTAGCATTTTTTCTTTCGCAATTTCAACTACTGTTGACGAAAGAAACGCTTCAAGTTGCTCCGAAAGGTAATCAGAATCTTCTGGTAGAAATTTAGATAAAATATGGTTTAGTATGCTCTTTATGAAAAGTGAACCTTTTGATTCAGTAGAAATGCAGGCGGCCCTTATCTCTGGGCATGTATCTTGATATTTACTAAATATGAGTGTCCAAAAAACATACTCCCATATTTTAACAATTCTAGGAATTGCGATATTTTCATCTTCAGCAGAGAATCTAGATATTTTTGATAATACATTGGAATATGCTTCTGGTTCATCAATATCAATGCAACGAGAGTTTTTTATGTCTTTTTGGAAGGAAAAATAGTGCGCAAGAGAGGTCTTCCCTGACCCTCTCCTCCCAACAATTAGATACGTATCCTCATCTAATGACTGGGTATTAAATGGTGTTTCTTCAAAATAATACTTATGGTAGCTGGTTTGGAGGATTTTAATTTCATCCTCGCAGCTTTCTTCCCCAAAAGCGTGCTTCAAATGTTGTTCATTTTCCATAATGCTTCTCTATTGCTAGGTTGGTTATTAAGGATTGGCTAACGTTTATATAAGGCGCGCGGGTCTTTTTCCGCGTCGTTTTGATATTTTTGGGTACGCCCAGCATGGGCATGAACTAATGAGGTGAAAGTCCTCTGTAGGAAGAACACCGTCAAAAACCGTGTTGTGATTAGACGATAACTACTAGCGAATGGCAAGGGCTTACCTGCGAAGGTTGGTCTGAAGGAAGCCGGACGCACCAAGAGTAGGCGCTTTAGGCGAAAAGACGAGTTGAGGAATAAAAACATCATATGAGGCGTAGGCTGGAGGCGAGTTAGCACAAGATAACGAAGCCATGTGTTCTAACGGCCACCGTAAATGATGCAGTTGCGTAGTGACAGTTTACGCTCTTACACCCCTCAAGGGGGTACTAAAAAGAGTCTGGGGAGATCTGTTTAACAAGCGATCGGTAAGCAACCAGTTAGGCCCTGGTCTATAAATGCCTTGGCTCCAGAGAGTGTATCGCCTCTGGAGAGCGAAACAGATACAAACCGATAGCGCCAACAAAGGTAACCTTGTCGGTGATTAAGCAGAAGTCATCATTGGAGTAAGAGGGAGATAATCAGCCAGCTTACTTTAAATGTTTTCGGAAAACGCCCTGTGCGGATCCGCATGCAGGGTGTTGTGTGGGCTGAGGGTTAGATACCCTTGGCTACCCGATTAGGCTGGTTCTACTGCTTCAGTAAAAACACATACCTTGTGAGCTGTATGAGAGTCTTCAATCTCCCACAATATATGCTGAACATCTTTTACTCGGACAGTTTTATTTGTCTCACTTAGGTTCATTGATCCACCATGAATGGCATCACCTATATTTAGTGTTTGAAAAGGGGTGTTACTTTGATATGAAGCTGCAACACAAGAGCTGTCATCTGCCTCATATATTTCAAGATGATATTCTGTTTTCATAATTCCCTCTTTGATTTTCGCTGAAACTTTAGTTAGGTTTGTTTACATGCCCATGCTAGGGGAAGATGACTTATCATTGCGTAATTTAGCTACATAAGCCTCTGCATCAACGACGATGTTACCAACAGCTTTAACTGCAGCCCTTAATTCAGATTCGGTTAAACCTAGTTTTTCACACCAGTAACGAACCTCCCATGCTTGATTAACATTGATTTTTTTTAGAGTCTTCTGATCCTCACGATCTAAATTATCACTCATCTATATCTACCTTTAAATTAAACTTAACCACAATTGATTAGGCTATTTAGATACTTGGGGATGAATTAAATTAATTCAAGGGATGGCATGAAGCCTAACGAGGCTGTAGAAAACCATCCATTTAACTACGCCTCTAAATTAATTTTAATGTTCACTACTTTGCCGCAATTTGCACAGATAATCAATTTCTTAGATTGGGTTAAATAATTAGTCCTTAATAAGCCTTTAAACTGGTGTATTGAGGCAGATTAGGTGGCTAATTGCCTGTAATAAGCTAACTTTTCTATGTTATGTATCATGCAGAATAACTGCCATTGGCCTTGTACCTTCTTTTTACTTCGTAGGCTAAACCGATTAAGTTTTTTATTACTGTCAATATTACCAAAAACGGGTTCAACCACAGACATTCGGTGGCCAAATTAACTATGCCACTACAGAAGGGAAAGCTGTTTTTGTAAGCAGGGTTGCAGCCGTGACATAAGCTCCAACTTGGCGCTCAGACATCTTTGAGAGTGGCTTCCAACTGGAATCGATAGTATCTTTGCTAATGCCCTGATGATTCATAACGATCCGCCAGTAAAACTCATAAAATCTCTCTAAGGCAGATGTAAAGGATGAAATTGCTTCACGCGGATAGCCGTCGATAATGGCGTTTAATCCCATTTCAAAAAGTAGCTCGAACTTTACATTATCTAAAATCACACTGCTCTCATGCCCCTTGCCGCATGTTACTTCATATTCTCCACTATCAGATAAACGCGTTAATGGTACAGGCACATCAAGGGTTCCGTGGAGATCAAATCCCTTTGTTTTTTCGAAAGCATATTTTGGACAAAATAATTTAACAATCATGGTATGACTTCCATGTATTGTCATATTAAAAGGAGCTAAATATGGATCTGTTATTGGCTAATAAGACATTAGTCGCTATTCAGATAAATATAACACAACTACTTCCTCTGGCTTTGGTAGCGTGATTTTTGCGCGATTAATGATGTGAGCAATTGTGCTCATCATCTAACCGCCCGTTGTATTAAATCGTTAACTGTAATGTCTAAACTGGACAAGTTTGCCGTTGGAAATTTAGTGGCTTTCGCTTTCGCCAGTTGTCGCCAAAAAGCTAAATGTTTCTTATCGCTGATTTCTTGCTTATTGTTTAGCGTTTTTTCGTGGTTGATGTGAGAGAAGTTTGTTTTGAAAATTAACGCTTCGATCTCTTCTTGAGTCGATGGCGTGATGTCAGTCGGCATAGAAGAATCACCCAAGCATACGGTAGCATCCTTATAAATATTCATTAACGGAGCATGGAACAGCTTTGTTTTTTCAGTCGGTCTACGGTTACTTTTTAACGCGGCAATTGAAAGACCGCGCTGATTAGCAACAAACAACAAAGTAGGGTAGGGAACATTGATCTTAAAACCCTTGCTTGCACCTCTTAGCTTAAAGTACATCGGCTTAACTGAGCCTTTGACCGTCCATGCAAGATGATTAGAAGACATGGATAGCACGTTGGCAGGGATAATCCCATTGTGTTGCGGCAGCTTGTCCAGCAGCGACTCTAATAATGACCTCATATCGTTTTCAGGCATCAAATGCCCCGCCCCGATAATAGGTGCAGCCTGTCCTTTCTTTTCAATCAGCGGGTGGCTGGAAACAACGAGTGCATTAGAACCTGAATAATCGGATAAAGATTCCTCAAAAAACAATAATGCTTGTAGAGGTTTTAAAACAGGTTGTCATTTTCTCAAATGAGCTAAAAAGCCCTTCAATAATGTCTGCACTCATACCAACTCCTATAGATTACTTGAATGCTCAAACAACTTAACAACGCCATGTGCCTGAGCCATATTCAAAAGTGTGTCATGTAAAAGTGTATTAGCAATCGGTGACAGGTTTAGGAACAGGTTAGGCTCTTCGCCCATTTGCATCGCATCGTTATGAATTTGCTCACAGAGGCTTTCTTCAAACCTAAGCCCATACTGAATGAAGAGGCTCGTGTCACCGCCTAAGTAGCTATCAAGCGACATATCGTTGATCGAGCAAGGGTCTAGATAAATCGAGGTGTCAGCCGGTGCAGAGCGTTTGCGTGAGTCAATCAAATCTAAAACAGCCAGCCCTTGTTTAATTGCGTGGATAGTCGGTTCGTTGAGTGATAATCTTTTTCTCGACTCCCATAATGAGAGTTCTTTTCTAACTCCCTCAAGGGGGTTAGTGAGTTGTTATGTTCAAGGTGTTCAGGCACAGGTTCAAATTGACTATCTACGTGTTCAAGATGCTGCTTTATATCAAAAACATTATCTAACTCAACTTCAAACTGACCTAACATTTTTTTGGCAAACTCTGGTTTGTTAAAAAGCTCGGTTGCTAAAAATTCAATATCATCACTCTCAAGCTCCTTTTTTAAAGCCTGTAAAAACCCACCTTCATCGGCCGCCCACTGGCAAATATCGAGTAAATCTTGAGGCATCAACATACAAGCATGTGGGCGCAATAAAAAAAGGATGCTATTAATCATTTTCTCTATGAGCGGATCACCGTTTAGCTCGATATGGCAAGGGGTTGGATTCGCTATCACCCACAAGGCCGGTGTCTGTTCATTATCAATCGCTGTGTCCAAGGTAAACAACGATGACTTACCCGCAAGGCCGCTAATTTTCAATTCCTCTTCGTTAAGCCAGCTTGCTATGCGCTGACCAGAAAGAGTGTAAGCATCGTGTAGTTGCTCATAAGGGATATTGTCCGAACTAGATGTTGTCCCCAGGAAATCAACATCGTCTATTAGCCCTGTTTTTTTGGCAAAAACGATCAACCCACTATATTGTGAAAAGTTCTTTTTAAAATCCCGCGTCTTAAACTTATTTTTATAATTTTCATGAAGCAGAGCCGCAAACTCATTGCTCTCAAAAGCCGGTGGGTAAAGTAGGGCTAATGGGGTAGTAGCTTGTTTGATAGCCGCTTGCTGATGGGTACGGTTTTCTGAGTTAATAGCTGTTTGACAGAATGTGTTCGACTGACGCGCATGAGAGAGCATGGTGTTTCCTGCTTTTGTTTGGTAGGTAAGGGCTGAGTACCGTCAGCCCACCCAATTAGTTGCTCGAATAAGATCACTTACTAGCCTTTTGTTTTCACAGGCGGTAACTCAATCGTATAAATCAAATGCTCCGACTCTAAAACAGGATCGCTAACAGTCGCAGATTTAAGTTGCGGATAGTTAGTGCGGTATAGCCCAAGAACCTCGTTAGCTGGAAAGCTAGGATCGTGGTCTGCCAGTTCGACTGAACCCATTTTGAATACTCGAACTGCTGAATGAATAGTTGCCATAATATGTCCTTAAAAAGTGAAGGTGGGTTGCTGAGTTGAGTCACCGATTCAGTTTTAATCGGTTCAGGGATGACAGCTTCCGGCTTGTCAGCCGAAGCACCCACCGCATCAACAGGCTTTTTACTGCTTGTCTTTTTGGCATCCTCTTTAGACGCTGTTTGTCTGGCTGACTTATTGCTTTCTTTATGGCGATCTAATGATTGCTCAAGTGCGCTTTGAGATTGAGTGTGTTGCTGGCAATATTCAGCCAGCATCGACACAAAATTATTTTCCAATTCTTCCACCGTTGCCGTAACGACAAGCGGCATGGCTAAGGCTGAATAAAGTTGTTTGGCACTATCGGGAGCATTGGTATCTAGTTCTTTTAATTTAGACTGCATAATGACAGTCAACTCACCGTTATTATTCGGTGTTAAAGACAGCGTTAGGCTTTGGCATTGATTGAGTACAGGACTTAATTCTTGAAAAATTTTTTAATCTCCTTTGGGTTACTTAGACTTAGTATCTAATAAGTTCTTTGATAAGCAACTCGGCAAGTAGCCTGTAAAATCGTAGTCAAATTCAAAGACCTTGCTAACCAGAACAGCGTGTTTTTCTTTCATTAATTTACTAAAACTACCTTCGCCATTTTTGGCTTCGTAAGAGGTCGTGAACTTCACATCAAAACCGTTGACAGCCTCTTTAAGGATGATTTCAATACCCCCCTTGGTGTGAGCCTCTAAAAAGTCTTTATCCAGCGTAAAGTGCTTCCCAATGTCGGTATTTGTCAGTGTTAAGATTTTTTTAGACGTTGCAACCAGCCCATCTTGGTTTGGGAAATTCTCGGACTCTAAATTCGGTAAGTGAGAGGCGGCTTTAACCAGCATTAACTTTAATTCATCCACCGTGCATCCATACAGCAACGCCAGCCCTTCGGTGCGAGAGATCGTTGTTGACCATTTAGTTTTAATGGCATCAACCAATAATTCAGGCTTGTGCCGCACTTTCTGTAACATCGTGTAAACCGCTAGGGATAATGAGGCGTTAACATCATTCAAAGCGGCTTTTTCTGCCGTTACCTGATAGAAAGCATTCATTTTATCAATGACCCTTTTAGGCGTAGCATTGGAAGGGGCTTTTTTAGGCGCGTCTGTCTTGGTGGCTATGTCGGTAATAGTCGCTTGAGGAGCTTTGGCTGACTTCTCGGCATTTGCTTTATTTGCTTTAACAGGTGGGTTTAAAACCATTTTTTGCGAAGCAACCTTTTCTTTATGGCACGTTAAGTCAAAACATAAATCGTTGGTAACTTGCCCGACCAGACCTGCTTTACTGGACAGGAGCGCACCGAAATTAGCACAACCTTTACAACCCTGATTGTATTGCTCTTCGCCAACGCCTTCTGCACCAGATTTGCTCACTTCGGTATAGGTCGAACCATCACGCTCTGTATCAAGGAAAACCACATGATATGTTTCTGCTAATTCCGTCTTTTTAATCTCAAGAGCCGTTTGTGTTTTCTTGCCAAAACATTCGTGGTCAGCGCATTTTCCACCAGCTAGGGCATCGTTGAATAGGCTTGTTTGAATGGGCGAGTTTCGTGGACAGGCTTGGCAATCATCGGTGTTAAATGACGCAGAGGCTAACTCCAAGGTAAAACCTGCTAAACGCGCTTTGAGGTCGGCAACGTGATATTGTCAGCAATAATCGACTTTAGCGTAGTGTCTTGCATGGAGTCTGTTAATTGACACAACAGGACAGCATGACCTAGTTTGATATTCCCTCTTGTGAGAGCTTCACGGACGAGTGGGTGGGCATGGAGTAGGGCTAAACGCTGGTCTAGTTTTTGGATATTCCAGCCCAGTTTTTTAGCCGTTTCATCTTTATCGTTGTTGCTGTGTGACAAGATGATTCGTGCTGATTCAGCTTCTTCCATAATGGACAAGTCGGCTCTTGAAGCATTTTCCATCAGAGCAATCACCATCGCTTGCTCATTATCTACAAGGCGAATAATAGCGGGAATGTCCTTACAAGCATTAGCCACACTTGCTCGGTATCGTCTTTCACCAGCAATGACACTGAATTTACCTTCTTGGTCTGCGACAGGTCTAACAACAATCGGTTGCAGCACACCTTCTGCTTTAACCGCTTCAACAAGCTCCTTGAAGGCATTATCTTCAAAGAATTTACGGGGATTAAAGAACTCTTCAATGAGTATTTCGTTAAGAGATAAATATTCTAGTTTGCCATCTTCAAAAGCTGTGTGTTGTTGCGCTAGTGCTATGTTCATGCCGTCCTCCTTGTTAGTGATAAGACCATTTGACCACTGAATTAACTTAGAGCAAGTTAGAGCGGTAAAGGCAAAAGGAGGCGGGTTATTCGTTGAAGTGAACGTGAGATGAAATGTAAATAAATAGCAGTATTGATGTGCTAGTCGTGAGAAGACTGCTAGTTTTTTCTAGTATTTCTCAAATCCCCAGAGAAACCTATTTTTTATGTTTCTCTAGGGAGAGGATTTATTAAGCGTTTTTTCGAGTATGTTTTGAGACCAAAATATGATCGCTGATATCTCAAAAACGTCGCTCAATTGGCTCGTTGAGTTCAGGATAATTTACCAGACTGGAAGTTTACAATTTAAAGCAATTAATTCTAAATTGATAAAGTACTTTTTGCGAAAGTGATGCACAGCCTTTATTTGTTGGTCAAAGGTCATTTTTCTCCGAAGCTTATTCTGTATTCTTTTTTACTTCTATATTTTTTTGGCGGGGGGTGCAGGACTTGTTAAGGCTACAGATTTGAAGAGTGATGAACAGGTCTATGCGCCGGTAGGTCGGCTAGATTAGTCCCCATATAACGCTGTTTCTGACATTCAAAACCCCAGTAAAAGTTTTGGAATAAATTCCCCCCTATTAACCATTTCTAGTCATTAGCATAATCCACATCGTGATTTAGGAAAAACAATCACTACGGACTGCTTCAGCAGTGTTATTTTTAATTGATATTATGGAGACGATTATGAGTACGATGACTCAGGAAGAGAATGACCTTTGGTCTGACATCAATAACCCTAACAACGATTC
>Ga0209081_1002738_pt1 | contig 10148 bp, 6 predicted proteins | sample GOMGulsemesocosm_4_FD_184636 | JGI IMG/M metagenome (GOLD analysis project Ga0209081, IMG submission 184636) | Methane-oxidizing microbial communities from mesocosms in the Gulf of Mexico - GOM15B Gulf of Mexico (SPAdes) (version 2) | ecosystem: Environmental > Aquatic > Marine > Cold seeps... | reverse complement strand
GATCGGTTGTTGCCAAGCCATCACTCGCTGTTAAAGGATTATCGTATAACACCTGTGGCGCACGTTTTACACGACGCTGCCCTGGGCTATAAACCCAAGCTTTACGCTGAACTGAAGATGTATCATGCGGATCTCTTACTAGCAATACTTGACCGGCAACTTTTGCTGGCGCCATGATTGTTTGGTAAAAACGTAAGCCATCTGCATTTTTATCAAAATCAGCATCTGAAATTTCAGGATCACTCCATTTGTTTCTTGTTTGAATATTCAGTTTATTAACAACGTAGTCACCTGATGAAGTAACAGGGATTGTCGTTTCATAAGAGTTCAACCAAGGCACTAATGGGCGCGTTAAGTTATTTAAGAACGCCTCGTTGCCGTTATGAGGCACCGGGAAAGCCCACGCTGCACGCGCATTGTTATAACCCAGACCACCTGATGCACCAACAACCGCTTCAGCTGTTTTTGCATTTTTCAACGCTGCATCATAAATATACGGCTTAAAGACAGCTGAACGTCTCGTTGGGTAAATGTTCATAAAGTAATCAGGGTAGGTCTCGAACATATGTTGTTGACCAGCTGTTAACTTATCAGCATGCTCTTTGTAGTTAGCCGCTGTGATTTTAAATAACACTTTATCTGCAGCAAATGGATCTGCATGATAATCACCTGCTTTAAAACCTGCTGGCGTTGCAATAGGCTCATTCTTCCACTCAGGAATAGTTCCTTCTGCGTTGCCTGCACGAATAGCACCTGCTGGTGTTAATTCTGTTCCACTGATACCTAATTTAGCAAACTCTTCTGCTGTTGTTTTGGCAAAGGATGTCCCTGCCGCACCAGCCAATAGCACTACGCTACTACAAACTAGTGCCTTTTTAATTCCCACTTTCATTTTCATTAATATCTCCTAACATCATATATTTATTAAAGTATTTTTATTTACAAACTTTCCGCAATTGTGAACATTCAATGCATATCTTTAAAGCTATTCAATACTAACTTATAAGTTTGCTGATAATTGGCCTTACAATCAATCCAGCCAATAGGCCGTTTAGAAAAGCTAACAAGAGATTAACACGATAACCCCATAAATCAAACAGTCGTTAGTTTAAATTTAATATTTTCTCTCCTAAGCACCTAATCTAGCCCTATCCGGATCATTAGTAAACACTCCATCAGCCTTATATAGGCACTTCATTAATATTATGGCGACTATTTACGGTATGAGATCTCAGCATAACTACTGTGCTAGACAATACGGCGTCGCCTAAAGCGCCTACTTCTGATGTCTTGCCGTCGCTCGTTACGTTATGCAGAGGTCTCGGTATACATAAGTGCTTAACCCAAACCATTCGCACGCGTTGCCTGCTCAGTCGCCCCACTGACCCTAGTAAAATGAGTTGAATCAGCACTTAGCTAACTTGTACATTAAGTACTTTTTTAAGAAGAAAGTTTTGTTTATAGCTGCCAAAGATAGGCGTTTTCAGTGAGGGAACTTTGGTTAAAAAGCCCCCCCCCTCATAAGACCTAATTCTTGATATGAGTGTAAATGAGAATTTTGAGCAGGTATTCACTAAAAAAGTCAGCACTCCAAGCGACTCCGTATTGTCTAGCTCCGTTAGTTATACTACTTCTATAAGAATATCTAATCCTTGATACCTACCCTTAGCTTATCGGCTTAAAACACGCTAAAATAATTCTTTTAGCTTACATTCTAGTGATATGAATATTAACTTTAGCAATGAATTTAATTTAGACGATGATGTTATTTACCTTAACCATGCGGCGGTTGCCCCTTGGCCTGTTCGTGCTGAAAAAGCGGTTAATGCATTTTGCCGTGAAAATGTCACCATTGGTTCAAAAAAGTACGCTAATTGGCTTAAGGTTGAATCACGGCTTAAAGGTCAATTGGCTGAGCTCATCCATGCACACTCAGCGGATGAAATTGCCCTTGTTAAAAACACATCAGAAGCCCTATCTTTTGTTGCCTATGGTTTAACCTGGGCTAAAGGCGACAACATTGTTACCAGTGATGAGGAGTTCCCTTCTAATATGATTCCATGGGAATCACTGGCTGAGCAAGGTGTTTCTGTTAAAAAAACACCCTTAAAAGATACCACTGATCCAACAGCTAGACTGATTGAGCAAATAGATGCTAATACTCGTTTATTAACGATCAGCTCTGTACAGTATGCTTCTGGATTACGCGTGGATATGGAACGCTTAGGTGCAGCTTGCCAGCAGAAAGGGGTTCTATTTTGTATTGATGCTATCCAATCTGTTGGCGCATTTGCGGTGGATGTTCAACGATACCAAGCTGACTTTATGATGGCTGATGGACATAAGTGGCTGCTTGGGCCTGAAGGGCTTGGTTTCTTTTACTGCCGGCAACAAACCATGGATAAACTCAAGTTAAATCAGTTTGGCTGGCATATGGTGGAGGACATGGGTAACTATGACAACCCTTTATGGGAAACTGCACATTCGGCTAGGCGTTTTGAGTGTGGCAGCCCAAATATGCTGAGCATTCATGCTTTATCCGCCAGCATTAGCCTGTTACTTGACATTGGAATGACAACTGTTGAGGAAAATGTAGCATCACGGGCAGACTATACGATTAACAAAATCCAGCAAAATAAGCACTTAACACTCATCACTCAAGCCGACCCAAACGGTAACAATATTGTTGTTTTTAATACGCTTAACACGGCTGATATAGAGCCTTTGTTTAACCATCTAACAAGCCATGGTGTTGTCTGCGCCAAACGAGGCGGCGGCATACGTTTTTCAGCGCATTTTTATACACCTGATGACGTTATAGATCGTGCATTTAATTTAATCGATAATTTTTTTAAGGGGTAAAGAAAATACGGCTCTTTTTTATTCGGGCCGTGTTTGCTTTATTAATACCTAAAAACCTCAGCTCCCAGATACATCCAAAGACACTCCTTTTTCTAGCAGCTTCAATACACCATCAAAATCGACAGGCTTACTAAACAAGTAGCCTTGCCCAACTTCACAACCAGAGTCTTTCAAAAAGTTATATTGAGCTTCTGTCTCAATCCCTTCAGCTACCACTTTCAACTTTAACTGCTTTGCTAAAGAAACAATAGCCTCCACGATAGCAGCATCATTCTTATCATCGGTTACATCTTTTACAAAAGCACGATCAATTTTCAGAATATCAATAGGGTAGCGCTTTAAATAAGCTAAGGATGAGTATCCCGTACCAAAATCATCCATCGCTATATCAATACCCATTTTTTTCATCTCCTTTAAAGTACTTATTGTTAAATCAGAGTTATTCATCATTAAGCTTTCAGTAATTTCAAATTCAATATAACTCGCCGGTATATCAACATCATTCAGCGCTCGCTTGATTGTATTAAGCAGCTTGTTATTGCCAAATTGACGCTCAGATAAATTGATAGCAACTTTCCCTGGGTTATACCCTAGCTCTAACCATGTTTTGATCGCCCGGCAAGCCTCAAATATGACCCACTCACCCACCTTAACCATCAATCCAGATTCTTCAAGAACGGGGATAAATTCAAATGGAGGCACCAAACCGTGCCCGGGTTTATTCCACCGAAGCAGGGCTTCAAGACCGACCATTTTACGTGTTTGCATATCTATTTTTGGCTGATAATAAAGCTCAAACTCATTATGTTGAACGGCCTTTTTTAAGCTCAGAGAAAGTTCTGCAAATTTTTCACCACTCGCTCCTATCTCCGTCGAATAAAAGCAGAACCCATTACGCCCAGATTGTTTTGCTATGTACATCGCCGAATCAGCACAATTTAACAAGCCATCACGGCTCCGTGCATCGGCAGGAAAGCGACTAATACCAATACTTCCACCAACAAACAGTTCTTTTCCTTGGTGAGGAATAATGCGGCTCAACTCACCAAGCACCATATTGGCTACTTTTTCTATACCTTCTTGATTCTGAACATCATCAACAATCAAGGTAAATTCGTCACCGCCTAAACGCGCGACTACGTCCGACTCTCTAACAACACCGGCCACACGCTTAGCAACCTCTTTAAGCACAATATCACCCGCCTCATGCCCCCAAGAATCATTGATATGTTTAAACCGGTCAAGGTCAATAAAAAATAAAGCGAATTCAGTTCCTTTACGCCTACTTTTAACAATAGCCTCATCTAAATAAATATTAAATAAGCCTCTATTGGGTAACATGGTTAACGCATCATAATTGGCTAAGTTATACAACTTATCTTCAGCAAGCTTACGTTCAGTCACATCTTCAAACAGCCAAATGGAATCTTTCTGCTCACTAAGTCCCATACTTTTACCGGTTAACTTACACCAAAAAACTGAGCCATCAGAGCGCATTAAACGTTGCTCAGTTATATAAACCTCGCCTTTTGATAGTAAGGGGTACGCCTCCTCCCCCAAGGTGTAGTATCCCTCTTTATTCGGGTATAAGAATAAGCTATTTTGGCCAACAAAATTTTCTGAACTATAGTTAAACATTAATAAAATTTTATTATTAACCCGCACATATTCACGGTTGCGTAACCACGCGATACCTATATCCGCGTTATCAATAATCATTTCTTGCTCTTGAATGACTTTTTCATTATTTTCTACAAAGTCATTAAAGCCACCCCATACTCCCTGAAAGTCTTTAAATGTATGATTACTTAATGGTAAACGAGCCGACAAATCACCATTGATAAGCTGCTTCATTGTGTTACTCAACTGTACTATAGGGTCATTTATTTGCCCTGTAACAGCAGCCGTAAGCACGAGCAGCGCCGCAACAAAAATAGCCAGTAGAACCAATAGAAGCAACGCACTAATAAAAGACAGGCGCTCATTCTTTTCAATGCTATTACTCACCATCTCTTCACTAATCGAATACATCCCCGTTAGCTCATTTTGTATTGAAACCAATAAATACCCGAACTCCCTTGATGCTATGCCTAACAATTCTTCATTCTCAAACTGACTTTTAAGTAAGCCTGTTAGTGCAGCTTTATTTGATAAGCTCGCTTCAATCACCTGCAAATTAGCCAACATTTCATCCACACTCAATGTTAACGCTGGCGTGAGTTCATGAACACGACTTAAGTTCTCAAGTGATTTTTTGACTTGATGGAGGTTCTCAAAAATTTGATGACTATTCATATTAAGCAGCTGATCAATATCATCCACATACATTAATATTGATACATTGTTTGTCAGCTCAGATAACCGAAGCCCCAATAATAAGTTAGCCTGAAGCAAGGCATGATTACTTTTTAAATTGGAACGCTGCCGCAGCACATCACTGAGCATTATTTTCCCGCTAAAACCCTCTCTTAAAATAATGAGTTGCTCTACAACTACTTGCATTTCCTTTTTAAAGCGCTTTAATTCTTCTTTATTTAGGAGGTAACTGCTTTGCAGGGTATTAATATGATTGATACTCTCAGCTAACATCTTGGAAAGCTTATCGAGTCTTGTTTTGATGGTCAGTAACGATGAATTACCCTGAACCAAGTCATTTAAAGCCTGCAAATCATGCATTAGTTTAGATCTCAACAGCTCAATAGGCTTTCCATTCGCTGCCCCTTCCTCACCTTGCCGAATACTCGCCTCAAGCATGGCATAGTTAACAAGGTCCACCTCCATATCCCTTTGTATCCCAATAATGGGCAGTACCTCGTCTGTAAAGACTTTCTGATGATGCGAAACAAGACGGTTAGTGAGTACATAGGTACTGATTGTTAACACGGCCCCCAGTAAGACTAATTGCACAAAAATGGCACTTAGTTCGTTTATCGATCGCCCTGTTAAATGACGATTCACCCTCACCTTTAATTGCTTAAAACTGCATAATTTCATTTAATATTTCTTAACACTAAGGTGTTGAAATTTCCCGTTAACAAACTCCTGCAACCATACTGTTTGACTCGCTTGCCTCTCCTTTTCATCAAGATACAAGATTTCTCCTTCAACACGGGTTTCAAGCTGCCCCAAATGTCCTATTGCCTCTAGCACCGTTGCTCTATTAATCTCTCCCTTAATAGACTCAAGCAGCTCAATAAATATTTTTGACGCGATATAACCTTCTAAAGAGACGGTACTCAACGTCTGTTTATCATGGTGCTTTTCATATACAGAACGGTAAGCTTTAACCACTGGGTCATCGGATTCCATCGGTGGCACAACGGATGAGATATAAATATTTTTAGTATCCCTAGGCAATAAGCGACTCAGCGACTCATTCCCCGTATATGAAATATGATAATACTTGATATCTGGCAACGCATCTTTCAACAAACGAATAAACACCTCTGAAGCTCCATAGGTACTAATCATTATCATCGCCTTGGGCGTGGGGTTTGCCATTAATACATCGGCAACAGCTTGTTCTACATTAAGTGTATTATTCCTATAACGCACGTGCAGTAGCTCACTTCCATGTTCATAGCCATACTCTTTAAAATTATCAATCGCTACATTGTATGCCGTATCACCTGACGCATCTTTTTGTGACAACAAAGCCACCTCGCTAAGCTTTATGCCACTGCTTAAAATGTGCTCAACCATCAATCCAATTTCTTGTTTATAACTCGCTCTATAGTTATATACACAACAACCAATATCATCTTTTCTCAGCATCGATGCACCCGTAAAAGGGGCGAACATAAGTGTACGACTATTGCTAACAATAGGCACCGTTAACATCGCCATAGGTGTACCGACACTACCTAAAATTGCCAGTACATTTTCCTTACTGATAAGTTTACGTATATTTTTTGCAGCCAACAGAGAAACATAACCATCATCAAGTGCAAGTAGGCGAACCTTCCTACCTTGAACTCCACCACTAGCATTAATTTCTGCAAAACCTAACTCTAGCCCTCGCTTCATTTCCAAGCCAATATCAGCACTTGCTCCCGACATATCGCCGCTCATACCGACTAAAATTTCAGCCGGTTCGGCTAAAACGAAAGAACAATGACATATAAAAGCGAAGCTCAGTAAGTTCTTAAGTACCGTCCTCTTTACTTGCTGACACAATGCAAGCTCAAACATATAAACTCCCCCTAAATTCAACCGTTTTTTTATCATTATGTGAATTTAACTAAAATACTAGCCCATATCTTATATATTACAAGCAAACAAACGTTATTCTCAGCTAACCATTCGCTATTTATTACACGCATGAAACAGATATAATAAGGAAGTTCATTTTCAGTTACTCTAAAACACTTATGCAAAAGACAATCACCGTTAACGTTGGCTCTATCTCAATTGGGCATCAGCACCCTATTGTTATTCAGTCGATGACCAATACTGATACTGCCGATATTGATAAGACCGTTGCTCAAGTTATTCAGCTGTCAGAAGCTGGCTCCGAGCTTGTACGCATCACCGTTAATTCTGATGAGGCAGCAGCAGCGGTCGCCATAATTAGGAAAAAGCTAGATGAACAAGGCTGTAATACCCCTTTAGTAGGTGACTTTCACTTTAATGGCCATAAGCTGCTTGAGAAGTACCCTTGTTGCGCGCAAGCATTAGCAAAATACAGAATTAACCCAGGCAATGTTGGCCGTGGCAGTAAACGTGACCCTCAGTTTGCACAAATGATTGAGTTTGCCATTAAGTACAATAAACCCGTTCGTATTGGTGTTAATTGGGGAAGCTTAGACCCTGCTGTATTAGCGCGATTAATGGATGGAAACTCCCTCGCAGAAACGCCCAAAGACCCTGTCTCCATTATGCACGATGCGGTTATTACTTCGGCTCTTGAGAGCGCAGAAAAAGCTGTTGAATTAGGCTTAGCAAAAGATAAAATCATTTTATCTTGCAAAATGAGTGGCGTCCAAGACCTAATTTCAGTGTACCAAGACCTTTCATCTCGTTGCGAATACCCTCTACATTTAGGCTTAACCGAAGCCGGTATGGGCAGCAAAGGCATTGTTTCATCAACCGCTGCCTTAGCCGTATTATTACAACAAGGCATTGGTAATACTATTCGTATTTCATTAACACCTGAGCCGGGTGGAGATCGTTGTCAGGAAGTGATTGTAGCGCAAGAAATATTACAATCTATGTCGTTACGAGCATTCACCCCTGAAGTGATCTCTTGTCCGGGGTGCGGCCGAACCACGAGTGATTATTTCCAGCAATTAGCGCAAGACATACAGTCTTACTTACGCCATCAAATGCCGCAATGGAAAAGCGTATATCCAGGGGTAGAAAACATGAAGGTGGCGGTTATGGGCTGCGTCGTTAACGGCCCGGGGGAGAGTAAAAACGCCAATATTGGTATTAGTCTACCCGGTACGGGTGAAAAACCGGTAGCACCCGTCTATGTTGATGGGTTAAAAGATGTGACCCTGAAGGGTGATGATATTGCTCAGCAGTTTCAAACGATTGTTGAAAACTACGTCATTAAAACCTATCAATAAAAAACTATTTCAATGCTTTAAAATATTGGCGGCTAATTGCCACAACAACTAGCCGCTAATAATCACTCTAAACCGGTTACTTCTTCTGCCTGCAAGCCTTTATCACCTTTGGTGATAACAAACTCAACAACTTGATTCTCTTTTAGTGTACGAAAACCATCCCCTTGTATTGCTCTAAAATGAACAAATACATCCTCTCCACCTGCATCTGGCTGAATAAATCCAAAACCTTTTGAATTATTGAACCATTTAACAATACCTTTCACTTTCTCTGACATCTCTCTTCCTTTAGGTTAAATAAACGATATAAAACAGTAGGTTATTTATTTTTATTAAAGCAAAAACATATTATGAAATTGCTCCATTTAACGCCACTGAACCTTGAGTATACTAAAAGCAATGAAAATATCCATATTTCTTTTTGTTTGCAAGCTATTGATTTTTAGACCTCAAACTTAAGCTTATCGTTTTCGCCTCATCCCAAAGCTTGTCTAAATCGGCCAATGAACTCTCCTCCATAGACAAACCCGACTGCTGAAGTTGCTGTTCAATATACTCAAAACGGCGGCTAAATCGCTGGTTCGTTTGCCGTAAACAGCTTTCAGGGTTCACCTTTAAATGCCTAGCCAAATTAATACAGCTAAACAAAACATCGCCCAGCTCTTCGGCAATACGAAGCTGATTGTTCTGATTAATTTCCACCTTTAATTCAGCAATTTCCTCATCTAGTTTATCAACAACGTCTTTTAAATTATCCCAATCAAAGCCGACAGCCGATGCTTTCTTTTGTATTTTATAAGCCTGACGGATAGCCGGCTGCTTAGAGTCAACACCACTAAGCGCACTCTGCTGAACACTTGACTTATTCTCGCTACGCTTATTCAACTCCCATGCATTAGCGGCTAACTTTCTATTCTCAACACTTGAATCAAACACATGCGAATGCCGACGAGTCATCTTATTGCATACGGCCTCCACCACATCGTCAAAACAAAAGTCATTCTGTTCTTCTGCTAATTTTGAATGATAAACCACCTGAAATAACAGATCCCCCAGCTCATCTCGCAAGGCTGGCATATTTTTCTGCTCAATCGCTTCAAGAACTTCATAAGCCTCTTCAACCGTATAAGCCGCTATACTGCTAAAGTCTTGCTGCAAATGCCATTCACAACCGGTATTAGGGTCACGTAAACTGGCCATAATATCCAGTAAATCATTGATTTTAGTCTCTCTCTTTATATTTTTATTGTGCATCCATTAACTCTGTGGAATTATTACTGCTGTTCAAACCGAACCCTATTCTATGTTAAATATAATCTGGCTCAGCTTTTTCTTTATCGCCTTTCTGAGCGGGCTTTATCAATTCTTTATCTTGGGTAATGCGGGTATTTTCAATGATATTACACTCGCCACCTTCACCTTATCTAAAACCGCTTTTGAAATATCCTTAGGACTTACTGGGGTATTGTGTTTTTGGATGGGTATCATGAAAATTGGTGAAAAAAGCGGTTTCATCGACTTATTAACTCGCTTTTTAAATCCCTTATTAAAACGCTTAATGCCTGAAATACCCGACAAGCACCCCGCGCTTGGAGCAATGGTTATGAACCTATCCGCCAATATGCTTGGCTTAGATAATGCCGCCACGCCACTGGGTATTAAAGCGATGCAACACCTACAAACATTAAATACCGATAAAGAAACCGCCAGTAACGC
>Ga0209081_1002732_pt1 | contig 10157 bp, 8 predicted proteins | sample GOMGulsemesocosm_4_FD_184636 | JGI IMG/M metagenome (GOLD analysis project Ga0209081, IMG submission 184636) | Methane-oxidizing microbial communities from mesocosms in the Gulf of Mexico - GOM15B Gulf of Mexico (SPAdes) (version 2) | ecosystem: Environmental > Aquatic > Marine > Cold seeps... | reverse complement strand
GTTTGCCATTTTTTGCACACCCTCGACATTAACGCCATCTAGTGCGGCTTCCATGTCATCCGGCATAGAAAACTCAAAAGGAAGCACCTCTCCATTGCTCCTTGGTGCAAAGCCCATCGAACACATGCCATAAGTCGGTAATAAATTAAAAACATTGTCACCAAGGGATAAGCTCATATTAGCAAGGTGCATATTCGAGTTGTTTATCAGTCGTCCAAACAGCCATAAACATAATCCTTTAAATAAATCCTGCTGACTGAGTAACGCCTTCTCATGTAAGCCCGTTAAGCTAGTAACCCAATCATCACTTGAGCCTATAAATTCAGCATCAACTAAATTAAGCGATAACATTGAACTTCGGCCATGCTCACCCTGTCGATCAAAACGAATAGATTCTAAGAACAAACGCCCCTCTTTTTCTATTAACGTCGACGTTGCCGCTGTTAATTCTCGACTACGATTAATAATTTTGTTCGCATAGTATTCACTAATTAAAATATCTCGCCAACGTGTTGCGCTCGGCCCATCACCTTTAGGTGAAAACTTTACCAGCACATGCTGCTGTTTCTCTGTGCAGAAACTAACAAACTTTGCCTGTTCACCACCCGCTGATGACATAACTGAATCTTCATTCATTACCTCATCTGCTAAAGCAGGGTAATCACTCGGTGTTGATCGAGTACAGCTAGGTGTCAGTCTTAAATTAGCCCCATTACCTAGCTTCAAGCTACCTAAGGAATCATCATTATTAGATAATAAATATTGCCCCACTTGCTCATCACCCCAATCGTCAGGGTTCTTTGCAAACGCACTCTCTCTCAAAGAAAGTTCTTTCGCTATTTTCTGCCCTAAAAAACCTTGTGGAGCCATACCCTTAAGGAAAAAAGGCAGCTCTTCATATAAGCCACTGCCCTCGTTGCCTAATAATAAAGCTGAGTTTTCAGCAACTATTTCTACAAAGAAGCCCCCTACACTCAGTGGCCTAAGCGCAGCGATGCAATGATGTTTGCCCTGCTCATCAACATCCCAAATATTTATTCTATCGCCAACACCAAAAGCACTTGTCGTTAATGCGTATTTAGGGCTCCGTCCTGAAGGTATTTTTACAACACTATCACCGAGCTTATCTAACACTCGTAAAACTTGTCTCTCGCTTAAAGCACAGTTGTTTTGAATATCTTTGTTCGTAGCTATATGGGATTCTAGATAATATTTAATCACGATATGTCCGACTTCTTGTCTGGCATTAAAATCATCATCGTAAATATAATGACTCTTAAACAATAAGTTAGGGGCTTATTGCTAGAAATTTGCCGGACATAATGTCCGGCAAATATGAACGATAAAACTTAATTAAAAAGAACCACCAAATTGCTTGGTGTACTCTGCCTTAATATCTTCTAAGCTTAGCGCATGGTTTTGTGTACCCGCGTGAGCAATTTTAATCGCGCCCATCAAGCCTGCAATACGGCCTGTCACTTCCCAATCTAAGTTATTTAACAGACCATAAAGCAAACCGCCACGATAAGCATCACCACAACCCGTAGGGTCAATAACCGCGTTTGCTTTTGCAGCAGGGATTTCTATGCGCTTATCTTCGTTATAAATTAATGAGCCTTCAGCACCTTTGGTGATAATTAGCGCATCAACTTGTTCCGCTATTTCATGCGGTGAAAGCCCTGTTTTTTCTTGCATCATCTCCGCTTCATAATCATTCACGGTCACCCACGTTGCTTGCTTGATAAAGGCTTTTAACTCATCACCACTGAACATCGGCAAGCCTTGACCGGGATCGAAAATAAATGGAATACCTGCCTCAACAAATTGCTGAGCATGTTGAATCATTCCATCACGACCATCGGGTGAAACGATACCAATTTTAATACCTGCATCCTTAGGCACATGGTTGAGTTCTGAACGACCCATTGCACCCGGATGGAAAGCGGTAATTTGGTTATCATCCATATCGGTGGTGATATAAGCTTGACCTGTATACTCACCGTCTAATTCTAGTAAGTACTCCTGACTCACGCCTTTCTTCTTCATCCAATCAGCATAAGGACCAAAGTCTTTGCCGACGGTTGCCATGGGTAAGGCTTCTTCCCCTAACAAGTGCAAGTTATAAGCAATATTACCAGCACAGCCACCAAATTCACGGCGTAAGCTGGGCACTAAAAAGCTCACATTTAGCATATGTACTTTATCTGGCAGAATATGATTCTTGAATTGATCGTGAAATACCATAATGGTATCAAACGCCATTGACCCACAAATTAGAGCACTCATTATTAACCCTCTTTGTTATCGACCCAAACTACGTCGAGTTGTTTAACTGCTTTTACATCATCTAATCGCCTAACGGGTAGGCTATAAGGCGCTGCTTTTAACATTGCCGCATCTGTATTTGCTTCTTGCAAAATAGTTGCCATGGTATCAATAAATCCATCTAAGGTTTCTTTAGCCTCAGTTTCAGTGGGCTCAATAAGTAAACACTCGGCAATAAGCAATGGGAAGTATGTTGTCGGAGCATGGAAGTCGTAATCCAATAAACGCTTAGCAACATCCATTGCCGTTACGTTGAGTTCCTTGGCTTGTTTTTTTAGCGTCAGAATGAACTCATGTGTCGCACGACGATCGGGGTAAGCCGCATCGTAGCCCACATCCATTAATCGTTTAAGCATGTAGTTGGCATTTAAGGTAGCAAACTCAGCAACCCGTACCATGCCTTCTCGCCCTAACATTTTTGCGTAAATATAGGCGCGCAATAAAACACCTGCATTACCAGCAAACGCCGACATTCTACCAATGCTTTGTGGATAATCATTTTCATCTAGCAGAACGAACTGACCTTCTTTTTTACCTACCATTGGTACAGGCAAATAAGGTTTTAAGCGCTCGCTTACACCTACAGGGCCAGCACCTGGACCACCGCCACCATGTGGCGTAGAGAAGGTTTTGTGTAAATTCATGTGGATCACGTCAAAGCCCATATCACCTGGACGAACTTTGCCCAAAATAGCATTTAGGTTGGCTCCATCGTAATACAGCAAACCACCGGCTTTATGCACTAAATCGGCAATGTCTTTAATTTTACGATCAAACACACCCAGCGTACTTGGGTTGGTTAACATGATACCTGCCGTTTGAGGCCCTAACGCTTCTTTTAACGCGTCGATATCAACATCACCATTTTTTCCAGTCGGTATTTCACGAACTTTATAGCCGCACATGACCGCAGAAGCTGGGTTTGTTCCATGCGCCGCATCGGGCACTAGAATTTCGCAGCGTTCGGTGTCATTACGTTGATCGTGATAGGCTTTAATCATTGCCACTCCGGCAAACTCACCTTGCGCGCCTGCCGCTGGGGAAAGCGAAATGGCTTGCATACCCGTGACCTCTTTCAGCATGCTTTGCAATTCAAACATACATTCTAAGAAACCTTGCCCATGCTGGCTTGGCCCTAAAGGATGGCGTCCAGTAAATTCTGGCAAACTCGCCAGCGTATTACAGGCTCGCGGGTTATATTTCATGGTGCATGAACCCAATGGATAAAAGTGGGTGTCGATCGAAAAGTTCTTTTGCGATAAGCGCGTATAGTGACGCACCACCTGCATTTCAGACACTTCTGGTAATGTTGGTTTCGTCGTTCTTAATGCATCCGCAGGTAGTGATGACGGAATATCAGAATCGTTTGGCAATTGCGCATGTGACGCTCTACCTTCGTGAGATTGCTCAAAAATCAGCATAGAATATGTTCTCGTTAATTTAGTTTAGCTAGGGCTGCGTCGTAATCAGGCTCATCGGCAACTTCACGTACGAGCTCTGAGCTAATGACCGTATTGTTTTCATCAAGCACCAGTAGTGCTCTGCCGGTAATCCCTTTAAAAGGCCCATCTTCAATAAACATGCCGTAGTCTTTGGCAAATTTACGCCCACGCATCATGGACAATGGCACAATATTATCTAAGTCTTCCGCTTTGCAAAAACGCCCCATAGCAAAAGGTAAATCAGCTGCTACGACCAAAATCACTGTATTAGGAAACTTCTTTGCGTGCTCGTTAAATTTCTTACTCGATAACTGACAAACTGGCGTATCAAGACTTGGCACAATACTAATCAGCTTTTTCTTACCGGCATAATCGGCCAGTGAAACATCAGCAAGCGCACTGGTTGTTAAAACAAAATCAGGCGCCTGACTACCAATTGCTGGTAATTCGCCATTGGTATGAAACTCCGCACCTTTTAAAGTAATCGTTGCCATTGTTTTTCCTTATTTGTTTAGTAGCCCATCAAGGGTTATTGCAAAACGTTCAATATCGTCTGCGGTTCTTGTTTCAGTCGCGCACACTAAAATGCAGTTATCTAATGCTGAATAATCTAGTGATAAATTAAAGCCACCTAGAATATCGTGCTGCTGCGCTAAATCATCAATAACTTGCTGCGCATTGGTATTTAATTGAAGCACACATTCATGGAATGTTTGCCCGTTAAACACGGCGGTTACACCATTAACCTGAGTTAAACGTTGTACTAATGCTTGGCAGTTTTTATGTGAGTTAAGAGCGACTTTTTTCAAACCCTCAGGCCCCAGTAAAGACATATAAATACTCGACGCGGTCACTAACAAACCTTGGTTAGTACAAATATTAGAGGTCGCTTTAGAACGGCGAATATGCTGTTCACGAGCTTGCAGGGTTAGGGTAAAGCCTTCTTTACCGTCTAAATCTGTTGTTCGACCAATAATTCGCCCCGGCATTTGGCGTACGTGCTTTTGCTTGCAACACATAAAACCAAAATAAGGCCCACCCGATGCTAACGGTGCTCCTAATGGTTGGCCTTCGCCACAAACAATATCAACACCCTCATCGGCCCATTCACCTGGTGGTTTCAATAAGGCCATCGCCATTGGGTTCACCACTGCAATCGATAGCATTTTATTATCGACAGCCCAAGCGGTTAGCGCATCAACATGGTCTAACGCACCAAAGAAATTGGGCTGAGGAATAACCAGTGCAGCATAGTCTTCGCCTGCAAAACTAGCTAGTGCCGACAGGTCTGTTTGCCCGGTAACTGGATCAAAAGGCACATCCACCAATTCAATATCTTGGTTTTTTACAATGGCCTCAGTCACCTTACGGTAAATAGGGTTCACTGTGCACGGCATCAGTATTTTGCGTGATTTAGACTTTCGGTTTGCACGTACTGCCATTAACACTGCTTCAGCTAGTGCAGAAGCACCGTCGTATAAGGATGCATTCGACACATCCATACTCATCAAGCTGGCCATCATCGTTTGGAACTCGTACAACAGTTGCAAGGTTCCTTGAGACGCTTCCGCTTGGTACGGCGTATACGCACTATAGAACTCACCACGGGTAGTAATTTCCCACACGGCAGCAGGAATATGATGCTCGTACGCACCTGCGCCGAGGAAACATAGCGGTAAACCGTCTTGTGCCGCACGTGCACGCAATAATCGCGTTACTTCCATCTCATTCATACCCGATGGAATGTCGGTTAACTCTGCACAACGCAAATTATCGGGGATTTCATCAAATAAGTCATCAATGCTGTCAGCACCAATAACCGATAACATTTGCTGAATATCTTGTTCAGTATGTGGGATAAATGGCATGTGGTTTTCTACTCTTCGTCGATAGTCTTTTGGTAAGCATCAGCATCTAGCATTTCATCTAACTCACTCGCATCAACCGGTTGAATAAGGAATAACCAGCCATCATCATAAGGCGCTTCATTAACCGCTTCTGGACTGTCTTCTAGTGAGTCATTCACCGCAATAATTTCACCTGATACGGGACTGTAAATATCTGACGCGGCTTTAACTGATTCAACCACGCTACATTCATCACCTTTACCAACGCTTTGGCCTACCTCAGGTAACTCTACAAAAACCAAGTCACCCAGTGCTTCTTGCGCGTGATCGGTAATACCAACACGAACGGTTCCATCATCTTCTAGTAAAGCCCATTCATGGGAAGTTGCGTACTTTCTATCATCAAGTGTGTTTGACATGGTTTTTCCTATTAATTTAGTTTGTTCTTATTTGGCTTAAAGTTTAATTTGTACAGTGCCCTGTCGTACAAAGCAAGGCTTCACAACGGTGGCGTTTTTCAATTTACCACGAATATCAATCTGGCAAGTTTCACCAATACTGGCAGGCACACGAGCCAGCGCAATAGATCGCTCCATTGTTGGCGAGTAACCACCGCTTGTTATTTCTCCTGTTGAACCATCGGCTAACACCACTTGCTGATGACCGCGCAAAACACCTTTGTCTTGTAATAGTAGACCAACAAATTTCTCATGGGTCTTTTGCTGTTTTATCTTTGCTAATGCGGCTTTGCCGACAAAATCTCGGTCTTCTGGTAACCAAGCAATTGTCCAAGCCAAGCCTGATTCTAAGGGATGCTTTGTTTCATCCATATCTTGGCCATATAGGTTCATTCCGGCTTCTAAGCGCAACGTATCACGAGCACCTAAACCGCAAGGTTTAACCCCGACTTCCAATAACTGCTTCCAAAAGCCAACCGCTTTATCTTCAGGCAAGATGATTTCAAAGCCATCTTCTCCGGTATAGCCTGTTCTGCCAACAAACCATTCACCAAACCAACAAGCACTAAAAGGTTTAATTTCTGCGGCTGACATCCCTAAGCGTTCTGGCAGGATTGGACAAACTTTTTGCCGAGCTTTAGGGCCTTGTACCGCAATAATAGCTAAATTCGGGCGCTCATCAATACTCACCTCAAATGCCTCAGCGTGTTGCTCAATCCACGCAAGGTCTTTGTCGCGTGTTGACGCATTAACCACTAAACGATAATTCTCATCATCTAAAAAATAAACGATAAGGTCATCAATCACACCAGCATCTTCATTCAACATGCAGCTATACAGCGCTTTACCTTGGCGCGTTAATTTAGCCACATCATTCGCTAATAAACGCTGCAAAAAAACCTTCGCCTGTTTCCCGCTAACATCAATCACGGTCATGTGGGAAACATCAAACATACCCACGGCATTTCTAACGTAGTGATGCTCATCAATCTGCGAACCATAATTTACTGGCATATCCCAGCCGCCAAAATCAACCATACGTGCGCCAAGCTCACGGTGCGCGTTATTTAATACTGTTTGTTTAGTCATATTTTTCTCATTAGCACAAAAAAAGGGCGGCACGCAAAAGCTTGCATGCCGCCCCTCTGTCCAAAACCTGAAAGTTTAAGGGCTTAATTGAACCCTCTTTCCTCTTCGGTGGGTTATTCAACCGCTCTCCAGAGCCAACTCGACCACCTAGTACAGATGATGATCTCTCTTATGGTCCATTTGCCTGAGCGATTCCGGACGGATTGCGCCTTCGGCGTCGGCGTTACGCCGAACTCTCCCAAAAGAGATTAATTAGCCAGCCATTATACCCCATAAAATATTTTTTTCCACGCCTGAAAAACAGCTGTTTTTATTCCTAAACACAGGCAAGTGATCTAGCTCGCTATTTTACTGAATTCAAATTGCACGCAATTATTTTTAGCGGTATGCTGATTTACAAGTATTCACAGACTAAGGAAAAAAATTAATGAAATTTGACCAAGACCATATCGATGAACTTAATATTCTGGCTCAATTCGACTTATCAAACAGCGAACAGGGCATTAAGATTCACCATGATGCAGCAGCCCCTATGATTGCTGCTGCTGAACGCTTGTTCAACAAAAAACTGATTGATCAGGCTGATGGCGGCTATTTAACCTTCCGTGGTCGTACTGCGGCAGAACATGCCCAGTCTTTATTAACCCTGTTTAAAGACTGCTAGTTATTTAAGCCCATCGCATAACGGCAAATTTGTTTTTTTAATGCTGTGGATTTATTCACTAGCCTCATGCCAGTGCTACGTATTAATTGAATAGCCGTTTCGTCGGCAGTAAATAAGTGCTTAAAAGCATCCATAACGCCCATCATCAGTAAATTATCGGCTTTACGCTGACGCTCATAGCGCCTTAGCACTTGCTGACTAGATAGTTCGCGCCCTTTTAGCTTAGCTTGCAAAATAACGCCAGCTAAGCTGGCCGCATCTTTTAAGCCTAAGTTTGCACCTTGCCCTGCTAATGGGTGAATCGCGTGAATGGCATCACCAATCAACACCACCCTCTGCTGGCAATACTCGGTAGAAAATTGCATTTTTAATGGGAACGCCGCACGCTGACCCATCAACTCAAACTGACCGAGCTGATGCTCAGAAGCCTCTGCCAAAGCACGGCAAAAATCGGCTTCAGATAACGCCAAAAGCCCCTCAGTAGTTTCTGGCTTTGACGACCAAACAATGGACACTAAACCATCACGTAAAGGCAATAATGCTAATGGCCCTTCTGGTAGGAAGCGCTGCCAAGCTGTTTGCTGGTGAGGCTTTTCAGGTCGAACCGTTGCCACAAGCGCTTTTTGCTGGTAATCCCAACCGTAATCGTCAATATGGCTCAGTTCACGTATTTTGGAATTCGCCCCATCCGCGCCCACTAATAACTCAACCTTTATCTGTTGATCAGATAGCTGAATAGTCACACCATCATCACTGCTTTCAAAATCAAGCAGCTGAGTTGATGTCAATAAAGACGCATTTTCTAATGCCTGCAACTTATTCCATAACGCCTTTATGGTAATACGATTTTCAACCACACTGCCCATACTGGCTTCACCTGCATCAGCTGAATCAATCAATAACTCGCCACTAGCAAAATGATCCCATACAAACATTTTTTGCATCACTTGCTGACCGAGCTTATTAATATCAGCCCAAATACCAAGTGATTTAAATAATTTTACCGATGTTAAGGTCAACGCTGAAACGCGCAAGTCGTAATCATTTTCAGGCCAAGTTTTTGCAGGGTCTCCAGCATCAATTAACGCAACTGACACACCCTCCTCAGCCAATAAGCAAGCAAGTGTTGCCCCCACCATACCTCCACCCACAATAGCGACCTGAAATGTTTTAATGCTCATGATTCCTCTTTTATTCTAGGCAAACGCGAGACCAACCCCATTGTCTGTTGGGCAAATTGATTTTTCAAGGTTGGACATTTATCCATCAGCAATAAACCACTATTTCGTAAAACACTAAAGACACTGTTATCTGTTGAAAATATTTTTACAATTTTATCGGTAAAACCAACAATCAAAGACTGATCAAACTGACGTTGATCGGCATATAGAGCCAATACTTCATCAGCCCCCACGTCATCCTGAGCCGACATTAAGACATCCGCCAAGGTAGCAGCATCACGCAGCCCTAAATTAAACCCTTGCCCTGCTACGGGGTGCAACTGATGGGCTGCATTGCCAATCAACACGACTCTATCGGCTACCGTCTGCGGCACGTACGACAAACTAAGTGGAAAAGACTGGCAATCCCCGAGTAACGATAGCTCACCCAACCATTGCCCAAACTGCTGTTGCAGCTTGGCGATAAATTCTTTTTCTGGCAACTGCAGGACCTGTTTCGCTAGTTCTGTCGGCATCGTCCAAACTAAGGAGTAAGTATTATTAAAGTGCGGCAGCATCGCAATAGGGCCTTCTGCGGTAAAACGCTCATAGGCGATATGTCGCTGATCCGATTCAACACCTAATTGCGCGGTTATTGCCCGCTGCTGATAAGGCTGCTCTCTTAACTCAAAACACCCCTGCTCACGTACTGCTGATGAGCCACCATCCGCCCCCACCAATAAGCGACATGATATTTGTTGCTCTTTTTCCTGGTGCAATACTGTGACTTGAACCAAATCATCAACCACTTGATAACCCAACAACTCAGCTGGGCAAAAAATATCAACCTGCACCTTAGCCAAACCGGCATTCACCGTAGATTCTATTTGTTCAGCAGCCACCACATAACCCAAGGCGTCTACCGACTGTGACTCTGCAGAGAGCCTAGTTTTGCCAAAGTGCCCTTTATCTGACACATGGATATGCTCAATGGCCACGGATGATTCTTGCAAGGCACCCCATAAATCCAGTTGCTCTAACAGGCAGCGGCTACCCCAAGATAAGGCAATAGCCCGCTTACCTGCATCATCGCTTACTGCGCTTACTGCGCTTACTAAAGGTTTCGCTTCAATTATCGCCACACGCAATGATGATTGGCAAAGCGCTAACGC
>Ga0209081_1002730_pt1 | contig 10158 bp, 6 predicted proteins | sample GOMGulsemesocosm_4_FD_184636 | JGI IMG/M metagenome (GOLD analysis project Ga0209081, IMG submission 184636) | Methane-oxidizing microbial communities from mesocosms in the Gulf of Mexico - GOM15B Gulf of Mexico (SPAdes) (version 2) | ecosystem: Environmental > Aquatic > Marine > Cold seeps... | reverse complement strand
CATCAACAAACGAACCTAGAAGTCGGCCGGAGTCGTGGCTGACACCATACGGCAGTCGACCTCGTGAGGGTTGCGAAAGCGGTGCGGACGACGCGAGTCAAAGTAGTAGCCGTCGCCCGCCTCTAGGGTGTATATCTCACCCTCAACGGTCAGTTCTAACTGCCCTTCCAGTACATAACCCGCCTCTTCGCCCTCGTGCATGTACATGTCCTCGCCCGCCTCAGAACCCGTGTCAGAACCCGGTGGCAGGAGCTCAACCAAAAAAGACATCTGTCGATTGGGGAAGCTCTTGCCGATCAGCTTCCACTGTATGTCGTTGACCGATGAATCCAAGAAGTCTTCCGGTTTGTAGACCACGGGGATATCCAAGCGTGAAGACTCTTCCGAATCGAAAAAATCCATCAGCGACATGGGCAGGCCGGACAGCACTTTTTTCAGCGAGCTGACACTGGGGCTGACGTTGTTCTTCTCAATCATGGAGATGGTGGAGTTAGTCACCCCCGCTCGTTTGGCCAACTCACGCTGTGATATGCCTACTTTTTTGCGGGCATCTTTTAATCGAGTTCCAACGTCCAATGGCTAGCTCCTAGCTCGGTACTACATTATATATGTCGAGGCGCCATACAACTCGCGCAGATTATCTCGCGAGTATATAGCAGCGTCGAATATCAGGTCAGCATTATCATTTACAACCGCTATAAATTTTCCCTGAGTGCTTCCCAGCCTAGCGACTTTTGAGTACATTGTTAAATATTAAATACACTTGATCGAGATATTAGACACTCGAACCAGATGAAAGGCTCTCATATGCTCAACCTCGGCACCCATTCCAGCGAATACCCAGACTCTTATTATTTCGCTAGCCAGCGCTATCCACAGCGTTATCCCGAACTTGAAGGCAGCGTGGAGACTGAGGTCTGTGTCATTGGCGGCGGTTTTAGCGGGGTTAACACGGCACTGGAGCTGGCTGAGCGCGGCTTTAAGGTCACCTTGCTGGAAGCCTACCGTATCGGCTGGGGTGCCTCTGGGCGCAATGGAGGGCAGATCATCCGCGGCGTCGGCCACGCCCTAGAGGGCTTTCGCAATGACATAGGCCAGGAGGGCATAGACGCCATCAACCAGATGGGCTTCGAGGCCAACGAAATCGTCAAGGCACGCGTGGCCAAGTACAAGATTGAGTGCGACCTGAAGATGGGTTATTGCGATCTGGCCACAAAACCAAGGCACCTGCGCGATTTCGAAGAAGACAAGGCCTGGCTCGACGACCTCGGCTACGGCTACGACACGCAGCTGCTCGCACAGAAGGATATGCACCAGGTGGTCGGCTCGGACGCCTACATTGGCGGCCTCACAGATATGGGCAGCGGCCACCTACACCCGCTCAACCTAGTCTGTGGCGAGGCCGCCGCGGCAGCCGAACTAGGGGTGCAAATCTTTGAGCAGTCAGAGGTGGTCGATATTCAGCAGGGCGAGCGCTGCCTGATTAAAACCGCTAAGGGGATTGTCGGCGCCGACCGACTCGTCATTTGTGGCAACGCCTATGTCGCGGGTTTGGAAGACACCCTCGAAGGGCAAATTCTACCGGCAGGCAGTTATGTCATAGCCACCGAACCGCTCAGTGAAGAGCAGTGCCAGCGAATCCTGCCGCAAGATATGGCCGTCTGTGATCAGCGTGTCGACCTCGATTACTATCGCCTCAGCGCCGACCGCCGCCTGTTGTTTGGAGGCCTGTGCACCTATTCCGGCCGCGACCCAAAATCCATTACCCAAGCCCTGCGCCCCAATATGGATAAGGTATTCCCCTACCTAAAAGACATTAAAATTGAATACCAGTGGGGCGGCATGATTGGCATAGGCGCCAACCGTCTTCCACAAATTGGCCGTTTGCGCCCCAATGTTTATTTCGCCCAGGCTTACGCGGGCCACGGCGTCAACGTCACCCACCTAGCGGCTAAGTTAATCGCCGAAAATATCGCCGCCGAGAGCAGCCGTATTGAAGTGTTTGAGAAGGTGAAACACCTGCGCTTCCCCGGCGGGCGAGCCTTGCGCTCGCCACTGCTGGCGCTGGGCATGAGTTACCACCGCTTGAAGGATATTTTTTAAACGGGAGAAAAGAAGTAGGCCAGGGCAATAACCGCCCGCTGGCCTACTTCCAGTCTTCTAAACCATAGCGGGTTAAGATCTTAGTCAGCTCACCGGAGGCACGCAGCTCTCGCATGCCCTGCGTCAGCATGCGCGCATAATCAGCCGCACGACCACTGGGCGACAGCCCTAGGTAAAGAGGGTTTGTTTTCGGCCCTACGCTGTCGAGACTGGCCAGGCGAAAACCATCAAAGTTCACCTGAGCGGCGTTGTAGCGAAACACCGCTTCATCCTCTAGAACGACATCCACACGCCCCGCCATAAGCAGTTTAATCGCCCGGCTGGCCGTATCATTGCCGGTAATCGTCAGCACCTTCTTCTTGTCCTCTCGGTGGGCATCCAGATACGCAACAATATCAGGGCCATAGTCATAACCCTGTACCACCGCCAGGGTGATGCCTGGAAGCGACTCAACACCTCGGTAAAGCCATTGAGAAGTGCCCAGTGTAAAAAAACGGGTGTGCATCAGCGCCTGCTCTTCCTCGGCAAATACCAACGGCACCTCAAGGTCCGCGATGCTGAGCTCCGTTGCGGCAATCAGCCCCTGAATTTTGTTTTCGCTGGCCTGCTGAATAGCTCTCGACCAAGGTAACTCCTGGTAGCGCACGGCAATGCCGTGACGAGCGAAGATCACCTGAGCCAGCTCCACCATAAAGCCAGGGCTCTCTTCATCAGCAGCATCACAGTTATATGGGCACCAGCGGTCCGCCGCAATGATCAACTCTTCAGCCATCACGGGGACCGTGCTCAGCCAATAACAAAAACAAAAACGGACCAAGCTGCGAACACTATTCATGCGACCAATAATCCAGCACCTGCTTATATTCCCCAACACCCTTCAACAGCATACCCCATGGTCAGCTTTTCGCTAGGCAGCCCCTTAAGGTCAACCCAAACACAAAGATTAACGCCCTTCGCCGAGCTATCGTTTTGCTATAGTCATTAAGAATAACCGCCGCAAGAGCAGCATACGGCTCCTATTAGGGGGGCCTATTACTGACGCAACACCAGCCAATGCCACGGAAACTGACCCCTTGCCTAGCAAACCGATTTCCCCCTGCTCGACGCTGTTCAGATTACTCTGGCTTGCGCCTTTGCTCGTCTACTGTTTGCTCAGCGCTGGTTTAAGTCACGCTGCGGACAACAGCAACGGCAAGATCAATCTGGCCTTACCCTACGAAGGCCTCAGTCTCGCCAGCTACACTCGGTTTTACGATGTCGAAAATACAGAAGCCAGCCTCGAGCAAATACTGAGCAGCATAGATGCGCCATCGCGCGAGACTAACTGGCTAAGCAATCATGAGTTCAGGCCCAATCCACTCGATCCCCACACTATTTGGATGCACCTAACCTTTAGTAACCCAAGCCAGCACGCGGTGGAATTTCTGCTGCGCTCAAGCTACGTGCTCATCCGCGACATACAAATCTATGTCATCAACCAAGACGCCGACATTCAACATGACCGCTTCGGCACCAACTACCCTTACTCAGAGCGCCCAGTACCAAATCATCATTTTATTTATCCCATGCGTGTCGAGGCGGGCGCACAGACACACCTACTGCTGCGTCTGGAGGAGTCACCCCGCGCGTTCATATCTCAAGTAAAAATGGTCCCAACCGACAGCTTGGTAAACCCCAGCCTTAGGCAAACACTGAGCTTCGGCATGCTCTTCGGTATGCTCTTTTTGTTTGCCGCCCTGAGCCTGGTGCTGTGGTTACGAGTAAGAGACGACACCTACCTCTTATACGGCATTAGCACGCTGGCCATTTTTAGTACCGGATTGTGTCGTCAAGGTTACGCCTACGAATGGTTTTGGCCAGAGAACACCTGGATCGCCAGTCGAGCGTTCAGTGTATCGCTCACTCTCATCCCACTTTCTCAAGCCTTATTTGCCAACGCGTTTCTCGACTTAAAAAGTCTGCGACCCAGCGTCTACTGGCACAACACCATCATTGCAGGCATCTGCTTTCTATCAATTTGTAGCTACCTTTTGCTCAGCGACAGTACTGCTCACTGGGTATTTAACATCACCATTCCCCTGCTTATTCCGGTGCTGCTGGTGAACACGGTCAATGCCTTCGCCCTCGCGCAGCAAGGACATGCCACCTCCAAGGATTATGTATTGTCCTGGGGTATCTACTCGGTGCTTTTTTGCAGCATCATAGTTTTTGTCTACTCAGGTACTGACCGCAACCAAAATGCCACCCCGGTAATTGTCGCCAGCTACGTGTTGGTTGCCGGCTATCTATTTTTTGCGCTGGTAAAACAACTCGAAGGCCTGCGCGTTGACCGGGAGTTGGCCCTGGCAGAAAGCCGTGCAAAAAGTGATTTTCTCGCCAAGATGAGCCATGAAATACGCACTCCCATGAATGGTGTGCTTGGAATGTCAGAGCTGCTGTCCGACACAAAACTAGACGACACCCAACGCTACTACAGCAACATCATCAACAGCTCGGGGCACGCACTGCTGAATGTCATTAATGAGATTCTCGACTACTCAAAAATCGCCTCAGGCAAGATGGAAATTGAAGCGGTGGACTTTAATTTATCGCAGCTGAGTCAAGACTGTATCGGTGTATTCACCGCCAAGGCGCGCGAGAAAAAAATAGACCTTGTCTGCCGAATAGCCCCCGATACAGAAAAGATTTGGCACGGAGATGAAAACCGCTGCCGACAAATCATCACCAACCTGCTCAGCAATGCCTGCAAGTTTACCGATATAGGGGAAGTCGTTCTCAATATAGAAACCGCTGAGGGCGGGTTATTATTCACCGTGCGCGATACCGGTATTGGCATAAAACCGGAAGCATCCGAGAAACTCTTTCAAGATTTCGCCCAGGCCGACAGCTCCACTTCGCGTAAATACGGTGGCACCGGCCTCGGCCTCACTATCTGCAAACAGCTGGCCGAAATAATGGGCGGCACCCTAACGCTCAACAGTCGATTTGGCATGGGTACGACCTTTTCTTTTCAGCTACCTATTCAACCGGCCAGCGACCAGTCAACGGCCCCCCAAATTAGCCACAACGAACAATTAAAAGGCATAGCCGTACTAGTGGTTGACGACAATGACACCTACCGACAGGTTGTCAGGGAGGGGCTGGGGGCCTCCGGCCTTATTGTAAGTGAAGCCAGTAACGGTCAGGAAGCGCTTGAGGCCATAGAGGCGGCCGAGCAAGCGGGACGGCCCTTCAAACTGATCGCACTGGATATCGACATGCCGGTGCTGGATGGCATAACCACCGCCAAAGAGATACACAAAAAAGACAACAGCGATGACTATCGAGTGATTATCCTCTCATCCACCAGCAGCCTTCCGACGCCAGAAAACTATCGCAGCTGGGGTGTAAACTACGCGACACAAAAGCCCATTATTGCTGAACAACTGGAGTCCATTATCAGCCGCACACTGGGGTTCACCCCGCGCGCACCAACGCACAACTCCGCCCTGCAATCGGACTCTAGTGCACAGGTGCTGAACATACTTGTCGCCGAAGACAATGACGTGAATTTTCAAGTGGTCTCAAGAATGCTGCGCAAGGTTGGGCACAACGTCAGCCGCGCCGTCGATGGCGTAAAAGCCATCGAACAATTTAAAGGCCATAACCTCAACGTTCACGCCAACGATTTTGATTTGATTTTGATGGATTGTGAAATGCCCGAGATGGATGGACTCACCGCCACCTCGATCATTCGCGAGCTCGAAGGGCAGGCCACCATTGGTCGTGTACCGATCGTAGCCCTAACTGCACACGCGGTTTCCGAGCGATTGGACATGTGCACTGAGGCCGGCATGGACTCGATCATTACCAAACCGTTCAGCTACCAGAAGCTAGACGACGTCATCGCATCGATCATTAAAAGCAACGAATAAAAAACGGCTATAAGGCCCACAAAGGTTTAACCTCCACTCCTTGCTTTATCGCTTTAAAAAACATTTCGACCTGCCAGTGGTCCTTATATTATGAACACTATCGTGCTGGTGCCGATATGAGTTCCACCGCCTGAGAGATTGCCTTTAAGCCGCATCTAATACTGGGTGAACAATCGCGGCGGGCAAACACGCTCAGGCTGGCTACACTGAGAAGACACCCTCCAACCGTTTTATCTTATGGATTCAGAAAATAGCTCCCCTACCCACGCAACCATCAATATCACAGAGCTGCTGCAGGCCACTCGCAACGAAATCTATGTCTTTGATTTCGATAGCCTAAAGTTTCTCTACGCAAATGATCGCGCGCTCGGCAACACCCAGTACATGCTCGAAGAACTGCTGCACCTAACCCCCCTTGACCTCAAGCCGGAGTTCGAGCGGGCGGACTTCAACAAGCTCATCGAACCGCTGCGCCGCGGCGAGAAAGAAACCCTCTATTTTCACACCCAGCACGAGCGTAAGGATGGCAGCCTCTATCCGATTGATGTCTGGCTGCAGGCAACCTCCAAACTTCAATCCCGTGCATTTATTGCCATCATCACCGACACCTCTGATTTAGAGACACTGCGCGAGCACAGTCAAGAAACCCAAGACCATTACCTCAACATCATAGATTCCATTACCGACGGTATAGTCACCAGTAACGCCCAGGGCATCATCCAATACTGCAACCCGGCGCTGTGCGATATCTTCGGCTACGACGCCGACGAGCTCATTGGCCAGAATGTCTCCTGCTTGGCCGCGCCAGATATCGCAAAAAAGCACCCGGCGCATATACAGCACTACCTGCGCACTCAAGAACCCGGAGCTATAAGCCGGCGCTACATTGAAAGCTGTGGAGTTAAACGCTCCGGCGAGCGTTTCCCCATTCGTATTTCAACGCGTGTCATCGACAACCACGGACTGATGAGCTTTGTCGCCACCATCGTTGACATCACCGACTCGGTCACCACCGAGCGAGCCCTGCGCCGACACCAGAAGATGGATTCCATGGGGCACATGGTGGGCGGACTGGCCCACGACCTCAACAACATACTCAACATGATTCAGGGCAATGTCGAGCTGCTGGAACTTGCCATCGAACCTGAACCAGAACCCTCTAAACGCATCGACAACGCATTAAAAAACATAGATCGCGCCTCCCATTTAATTCGCCGACTGTTGGTTTTTTCACGCCAAGAAAGCTACAACACGGAAACCCTACAGCTCAACCAGGTCATCACGGAGCTAGCGCCACTGCTGGAAAAATCACTGACCCATAACATCATCCTTAATATTTCCTGTGATGACGAGTTGTCTGCGGTGCACATCAACGCGGGCGACTTCGAAGACTCTCTGGTCAACCTCGTCAACAATGCTCATGATGCCATCCAAGAGGGCTCGAGCAAGGGCACAATCTTCATCACCGCCGTCAACGTCACCCTCGACAACAGCAACCTCAGCTATATCCCCGATGTGATATCGGGTGACTATGTCATGATCAGCGTGCTGGATAATGGCTGCGGCATAGCCCCGGAGTTAAAAGATAAGGTGATGGACCCCTTCTACACCACCAAGGACAGGGAATCAGGAACCGGACTTGGACTCAGCCTAGTTTATGGATTTGTGCGCAGCTGCCGGGGTTACATGCACATAGAGTCGACCGTCAATCAGGGCACCAACGTCATTATTTACCTGCCCTGTAAGTCCGCCATCGTCGAGGGTTTAGCCAGCGATCGAAATACACATAAAGCAGAGTCTGAGGCGGAAGAAGCACCCGCCAAACAACATAAAATATTGATCGTTGACGATGAAGCCGACCTGCTACAACTGCTGCAATCAGCTCTCGAACAAGCTGGCCATGAGGTAGCGGCCTACGAGAGCCCCGTAGCGGCTCTCGAGCAGATGAAACACCACCACTACGACCTATTGATCACAGATGTCATCATGCCCCACATGACGGGTTACGAGTTGGCAAAAGAGGCCCGAGACCTCTATCCCAAACTGCCCATCATTCTGGTTTCAGGCTTTAGCGAACCCAGCAGCACCCCCGCGCTCGCCGCCCCGCTCATTAAGATCAGTAAGCCTTATTCCCTAACAGGTATAAAAAAGCATATTAGTCAGCTTTTAAGTTCGTAGAAATAGGCGCCAGAAGTGCTTTCATCAACTAAAATTAACCAAGGGCATGGTGTTAGAGCGGCCTGATAAATACGCTTTATTGAGGGGCACATTAGGTGACTATTTAGATGTCGATACAACTTCGCGCACTGGTGATTGACGATGAACCCGACATAGCTGAAATCGTACAAACGGTTGTTAACCGACAGGGCTTCGACTGTGCCCTCGAGTTGTCATCGAAAAACTACCAGGCCAGATTAGATGACCCCGTCGACCTGTTAATACTCGACCTACAAATGCCGGGTATCGACGGCATTGAAATCATCCGTCATATCGCCAAAGAAAAACCCAACACACAACTTATCATCATCAGCGGCATGGGCAATGACGTACTATTCGCGGCCCAAGAACTCGCTAAAAAACTGCATGTCGACGTTGTCGGCGCCATCAACAAACCTTTCCGTATCGCCGAACTTTCGAGGCTCATAAACAACATTAATCCAGCAACTGCCGATGCTAAAGCTGAACCTCAACTAAAACCACTGGGCGGGCACACGCTCACCGCCGACAGGCTAAAACAAGCCATAAAATCTGGAGAAATAAAGCCGCAGTTCCTACCTCAGGTCGATCTTAAAACAGGCCGTATCATGTGTGCTGAAGCCTTAGCCAGATGGTATCACCCAGAATTTGGCGAGTTACAGCCGGCACAATTTATTGCGCTGGCGGAACAGAGTGGTTTGATTGGCGAGCTCACAAACAATATTTTGCGCGAGTCTGTAGCCTGCGCTACCGAGTGGAAAAAGCAAGGCATCAACGCGCTGCTCGGCATCAACCTTTCGGCTAAACTGCTGAAGAACATCCACTACCCGGACGAGCTGATCCGCTGCTGTGACATCTACCAGCTAAAGCCAGAAAAGATAATCTTGGAGGTCACTGAGAGCACTATTGCCACGGGAGAAGAAACTGCGCTGGAAATTCTAATCCGCCTGCGGATGAAAGGTTTCAAGCTGGCCATCGATGATTTCGGCAGTGGACAAGCGTCACTACAGCAGCTGCAAAAGTTCCCCTTTGATGAATTAAAAATCGACCGCAGCCTCATCAACAACATGCTATCGGACAAAAACGCCGCATCTATTGTTGAGACCGTCGCGACACTAGCACACAAACTGAGCATGGTCGTTGTCGCCGAAGGCATCGAATCCAAGCAAGAAGAACAGCGCCTCATCGACTTAGGCTACGACCAAGGCCAGGGCTTCTTTTACACCAGACCACTCAGCGGCCAAGACCTGATTAAACGTTTCAGAACGCATTAATCACCAGCGTTAAAAATCAAGCGAAATAAACTTATAACTTAATCCAGGTGGCTTTTAACTCGCTGTATTTATCCAGCGCGTGCAGTGACTTGTCGCGGCCGTTGCCGCTTTGTTTGAAACCGCCAAAGGGCGCGGTCATGTCGCCGCCGTCGTATTGATTCACCCAAACTGAACCGGCTTTTAAGCCGCGAGCAAAACGGTGCGCTCGACTTAAGTCACGCGTCCACACCGCGGCGGCCAAACCGTAGATGCTGTCATTGGCAATTGCCAGCGCCTCGGCCTCGTCGGTAAAGCGAATCACCGATAACACCGGCCCAAATATTTCTTCTTGAGCAATGTCCATCTTTGAGGTGACCTTATCGAACAGGGTCGGTTCGATGTACAGCCCGCCGGACACCGGCATCACCTGCGCGCCACCCAGCGCTCGCTCGGCGCCACTCTCGCTGCCTTTATCGACATAGCTGAGCACTCGTTGCAGCTGCGCCTCATCCACAATCGCGCCAATATTCGTACTTGGGTCCAGAGGGTTGCCCGGCTGCCAAGCCTTCATGGCCTCGCGCACCTTGGCAATAAACTCGTCGGCAATGCTGTCTTCCACCAACAAGCGTGAACCGGCGGTACAGACCTCGCCCTGGTTAAAACAGATAGCCCCCGCTGCCGCTGCCGCCGCC
>Ga0209081_1002728_pt1 | contig 10161 bp, 10 predicted proteins | sample GOMGulsemesocosm_4_FD_184636 | JGI IMG/M metagenome (GOLD analysis project Ga0209081, IMG submission 184636) | Methane-oxidizing microbial communities from mesocosms in the Gulf of Mexico - GOM15B Gulf of Mexico (SPAdes) (version 2) | ecosystem: Environmental > Aquatic > Marine > Cold seeps... | reverse complement strand
CAAAGAAAGACTTAGGCACCTACAAAGACTACTTTTTTTTCGATATGTCAGTTCCCGATACGTTAGGGTATTCACGAAGTCAGCTGATATTCTATACACGCTATTCCGATATCGAATTACATCCAGCGCTGCTTGAAGAATCTTCAGGGGTTTGGCTGGATAATTTCTCATCAAATATACTCGATATAGATTCATTAGATCGTTTTCTAAATTTAAATAAAAAAGTGGTATTAGTTTCTCCTGAACTACATAGCTTTGAGTATGAAAACTATTGGAATCAACTTTTAAAATATTTAAAATCAAATCCTAGTAGAATACAATGTATCGGACTTTGTACGGATAAACCAATGGATGCTAAGGAGTTTTTTAGCTATGCAGAATAAAAAAATAAAAGCCGTTATCTTTGATATGGACGGAGTCCTAATTGATGCAAAAGATTGGCATTACGATGCTCTGAATAAAGCATTAACTACATTTGGGATGGCAATAAGCCGTCATGACCATTTAACTACTTACGACGGTTTGTCTACCAGTCAAAAGTTAAAAATGTTATCAAAAATATATACACTGCCAGAGTCATTACATGGTTTCATTAATGAAATGAAACAACAATATACTATGGATATTACTCATCAAAGTTGTAAGCCTATCTTTCATCATCAGTTTGCCTTGTCAAAACTAAAAGAAGATGGCTATAAATTAGCAGTTGCTTCAAATTCGATCCGCAACAGCGTTAAAGTAATGATGGAGAAATCACGACTGGCTGAATATTTAGAATTCTTTTTGTCTAATCAAGACGTTAAAAATGCTAAACCAGATCCCGAAATCTATGACACTGCAATTCAAAAACTTGGTTTAACGCCAGATCAGTGCGTCATTGTTGAAGATAATGAAAATGGATTAAAAGCTGCTTATGCGTCGGGGGCACATGTGCTAAAGGTTGACACTATCCATGATGTTAACTACGACAACCTGGCTGCATTCATAAAGGAGGTGGAAAGTGAAGCTTAATATACTGATACCAATGGCTGGGAAAAGTACATTTGATGTGAGCAATAGCAATGCCTTCCCTAAGGTGCTTACTGACGTTAATGGGAAATTGTTGATCGAACGTTCGTCAGAATCATTTACGACTCTACCTTATAATAAAAAAATTATAGTGGCGGTACCCAAAAACCAAATATCCGACTACAAGTTGGATAAAGTTCTACCACTGTTAGATGAGTCGATTGAAATTTGTTCTATAAATGACGAGACACAAGGAGCTGTCTGTTCAGTGATGCTTGCCATTGAACATTTGGATCTAGATGAACCATTAATTATTTCTAGTTTCGAACAGGTCTTGGACTTAGATCTCGCACCTTTTATTGATAAGTTTATTACAGAGAAAGCAGATGCTGGTGTATTAACGTTTGAAAGCATTCATCCCAAATGGTCTTTCGTTAAAAGAGATGATAATGGCATTGTTTCTCAGGCGGCTGAAAAGTACCCAATTAGTAAACATGCTATTGCTGGATTTTACTTCTTTAAAAACGCTCGGATATTTATAGAGTCGGCAAAGAATATGATCCGCAATGATGTGAAATATAATGGATTATTTTATATTTCTCATACGTTAAATGAAGTAATCTTAAACGAAGGCAAAGTATTAGCTCTACCTATCGATAAGTCACAGTATTTTCATATACAAGATGAGCATGCATTAGAGCATTATGGCGAACAACTTAATGTCGTTAATTCAAATGTTAATCAATCGCTTTACAGCCGAACGCTAAACTATATAAAAGCTTTTGACAGCCGCTCGATTGAATCCGTAGCAGAGTTTTTCTCAAAAGACTTTATATTAAATGATCCTTCAGTGAATATTAAAGGTAAAAACAACGCTGTATCTTATATTTCTGAACTTTTTGAAAGTAATGCCAACTTGCAGTTTAAGAGTAATCATATTTTGGTAGATCGTCAGAGAAGTGTTATCGAGTTCGAATTAACCCTAGGTGATACAGTATTAATCGGTACTGACGTGATTCAGTGGGATAATGACAACAAAATGATCTCAATGAATGCTTACCTACACGAGAAAAAATAATGGATAAAACAAATCTTGACCAATTTGTACGTGGTTGGATTGTTGGTGGCTTCGAGCCAACGCTATTCAATACCACTGATGTGGAATTTGCTATACAAGAGTTCAAAAAAGGCGATAAAGAAGCTTCACATTGCCACAAAATAGCGACTGAAATCACCGTTATTGTGCAAGGAAAAGCGCTTATGAAAGGGCTGACTTTAAACAAAGGAGACGTCGTAAAAATATCTCCTGGTGAATATACAGATTTTGAAGCATTAGAAGAGACAACAACCGCAGTAATAAAATTACCTGGCGCGTTAAATGATAAATATTTAGAGGAAAGCTAATATGCTAAACATCGTTGTACCAATGGCAGGGCGCGGCAGTCGTTTTGCTGATGCAGGCTATACAGACCCTAAGCCATTGATCGAAGTGCATGGTAAGCACATGATTGAAGTAGTTATTAATAATTTAACACCAGCCTGTGAACACCGTTTTATTTTTGTGTGCCAAGAGGAACATGTAAAGGCTTATAAATTGGACGCTATATTTGCTAAAGCTTGTAAAAACTATGAAATAGTAACTATTAACGGCATAACTGAAGGTGCTGCCATAACAGTATTAAAAGCGCGAGAATTTTTTGATAACGAACAACCATTAATGATAGCAAATTCAGATCAATGGGTTGATGTAGATATTAATGATTACTTGCAAGATATCGAACAGCGTAGCCTTGATGGTAGCATGTTAACAATGAAGGCAGATGATCCAAAATGGTCTTATGCAAAAGTTGATAGCCAAGGTGCTGTTTCTGAAGTTGTGGAAAAAGTTGTAATATCAGATGAGGCAACCGTAGGTATTTACAACTTTGCTAAAGGAAGCGACTTCTGTCATTTTGCTGATTCAATGGTCGAACAGAATATTCGAAGTAACGGTGAGTTTTATGTTGCGCCTGTTTATAGTTTTATGGCAGAAGAGTCTATGAAAATTGGTGTTTATAATGTGGGCGAAGAAGGGAGCGGTATGTATGGCTTAGGAATACCAAGTGACTTATCTTTATTTCTATCATCGAATATTTCAAAAAAAGCGGTTGGTTTTTAATATGTTCCGATATGTTCTAAAAAATAATTATCGAGCCATTAAATCTTTTATTGCTCTACAACAGCAAAAGAAAAAACAAATATTTGAATTAACCTTGAATGGTGGTTTTGGTGATATAATTCTCGATAGCCAGTTTTTACTAGCTTTAAGGTCTAAATATCCAAAGGCAGAAATTAATGTTTACTACAGAGATGATGAAGCTATTGCCGAACCATCTAATTTTAGCTGGGGAAAAACAAGGCACTACACTGCAAAGAATGGTGAAAATTTCAACCCGATTAACGAGTGGCTTGAAGCTTTACAATGTGTCGATCGATATACTGGCTGTAACATTGATGTTATTGAACGAGGTGTTCGAGTTTTTCCTGAGTCTTTCCATAAAATTTTTGGTGGATATTGGGCACCTGAAATATTTAATAAAAAAATAAATACCCGTATATTTGAAAAACAGATACCGAGTGAGACAGTACAGTATTTTCAAAAACTAATCTTTGATCGAAATGTACCTGTAATTGCTCTGCATTTAAGGAGGAATGCACCTAAAATAATAGAGATGGCTTGCGCAATACAAGAGAAATATCCAAATGCTCACTTTATTTTATTAGGCTCTTCTGTGCATCAAACTTTACCTAATACAGATGTACTAAAAAACCAAACATCATTAATTGATAGTTATGCTAAAGGGCTTAACACTATAGAATTATTGTCTATAACAAAAAATGTTGACTTATTTATCGGTGGTAGAGGGGGCTTTGAACTATTTCATTGGTTAACAGAAACTCCAACGGTTTGTTTTTTTGATTCCATGGGAGAAAGAGAGATAAGTCAATTGTGGTGGCACCCGGCTCTATGGGAAGATAATAAGATTAACAAACTCTATTTTTCTGACTCTAAAGTGCTTGATGTACTTGACCATATCAATCATGCGAAGGTCTTATAGTGTTCCAGAAGTTCCTACCAATAATATCCATATTATCAATACTATTTGCTCAAATAGCTACGTTTATTCTATTTTATTCTTTTGATAAAAGTACAGCAGGTAAAGTTGGAATTGCGTTTCTATGGGCTGGTTTTTTAGCAAAAATAGTTTTTTTTGGAGGTGAACAATCATTAGTCAAACGATTGCTAGATTCAGATGATTCCACTTATATTACTGGTTTTTCGCTATATGCAATGATCACATCAACACTTTTTCTATGCTCAATACCATTGGTCTTTTTATTTGGTTATTTGGTAAACCTTGATGGTGTAGAATATATTTTTATAATAACCTTTCTGATGCTTTTGACTTTACAGTGGCTCGAGATATTTACTAAAGTAGAAGGGAAGTATCACTTATATTATATAATCTTATTTTTTAGCGGTTTACTTCTAATTGCTAGTTATTTACTAGCTGGTTTCTACTCTAACGTTGATTTATTTAGCTTTATTTTTGGTCATCGTGTAATTGTATTATGTGTTACTGTTATTATGCTGCTTCAGCTATATAGATCAATGATTAATCATTTCTCTATTCAAGGTTGGCTAAAAATACTTAAAAGTGATTATGCATTTGTTATGCTATTGACTATTTCATTAATTAACGTTTTTATAGATAGAATATTTGTTTCTGCAACAGTAGAATCAGCTTCTTATGCGGATTACATGATTATAATCGCTATATATTCATTGGCTATTATGCCTAAGGCATTATTAGCTAATCAGTATTTGATTTTATTGAAAACCGATATGCAAGGCTACTTTGATAAGGTCAAGAAAATGTCCATTATCTTTGTGCCTGTTATCCTTTTAATGGGCTTTATTGGTTATTGGTTCATTACAGCATATCTTCTCGTTGATTATATATTTATGCCACATATATTTGGTATACTTGCCATTTCCGCATTGATAGAAGTGACATTAGGTCCTGCAGGTATGGTAATCACTTATAGGTATCACCCTAAATATAATTTACTACCTGAAGTCACTGGGGCTGTATCTTTCGTTTTTATTTTATTATCAAATAATATATTTGATTTATTCTCAACTGATCATTTCTTATTGATTGCTATAGCACTAGCTACTTCTAAGGTAGTTATTGCATGGTCGAAACTCATCACATTAAAAAGGTTAAAAATTAGTTAAAATGATTACATTATTTGATACAAGTATCGCATCGAAAAATATTGGTGATTTTATTATTATGGATGCAGTGCGTGAACAATTATCATGCATTATTCCGTTTGAACATATGGTAACTCTACCTACTCATGATTATATTGGGAAGGAAGGGCGTAGGATTTTAAATCAGTCTGATTACGCATTGGTTGGTGGTACTAACTTGTTATCATCACACTTGCTTAATTATATGCAGTGGAAGCTTCACTTTAAAGATCTGTTTTATTTAAACAAAGCAGTGCTAATGGGTGTAGGTTGGTGGCAATATCAAAGTTCACCTGACAAATACTCTAAAGTTATTTGGAATCAAATTTTGAACAATGAAATGCTACATTCTGTTCGTGACAGCTTTACTGAAAAAATGCTTCTAAAAATGGGTGTAACTAATGTTATCAATACTAGTTGTTCTACAATGTGGAACTTAACTCCTGAACATTGTCGTGGAATAAAGCATTCAAAAGCTGATAGTGTCATAGCTACCTTAACGGATTATAATCAGGATCGTGATGCGGACCTTAGTTTTATGAATTGTCTACTGGATAACTATTCAGATGTATATTTTTGGCCCCAAGGTACTGGTGATATCCATTATTTTCAATCCCTTCTAACATCACTTAATAGAGAGGTTAAACTACTCAATCCTAATTTAGAGTCATTAAATAAGGCATTGTTAGCGGGTAATGTAGACTATATCGGCACTCGCCTCCATGCCGGAATTAGAGCATTACAATATAAAGTACGTACCGTTATTATTGGCATTGATAACCGAGCTATTGAAAAGTCCCATGACTTTAATTTAACAGTTCTAGATAGAAAAGAAATTGATGGTCTAAATTCTTTAATTAATATAAATATTAAAACAGAGATTAATTTACCCATTGAGAACATTAATGCTTGGAAATCGCAATTTACATCAAAAACAGCAAATTTGAAATGAAAATATTAATTGTAAATACAGCTGACACTAGTGGTGGTGCAGCAAGGGCGGCTTACCGTCTTCATAAATCCTTATTAGAGAACAATGTCAATAGCCAGATGTTAGTTCAGAATAAAGGTAGTGATGATCACACTGTTTTATGTTTGACTTCAAAAATCAGTAAACTTTTGAATAAATTCAGAGCAAAACTTGATGCACTGCCATTTTTATTCTGTAATCATAAAGTAAGTACCTTATTTAGCTGCGCTTGGTTGCCATCAGGTGAGATAATAAAAAAAATAAATGAAATTAATCCTGATATTGTTCATTTGCATTGGATAAATGGCGGAATGATTAAAATTGAGGATCTAACTAAAATTAAAGCGCCACTGGTATGGAGTTTACATGATATGTGGCCGTTTAGTGGTGGTTGGCACTATGAAGAATCCTTGGCTAGTCATGCGCAGAATAAATTAAATATTAGAGTTTTTAATAGAAAGAAAAAAACATATTCAAAAATAAATAACATGACCATTATTGGCTTAAGTAGCTGGATAAAAAATTCTGCTTTAAGTAGTGATATTCTAAAAGATAAAAAAATTGTTAATGTCCCCAATCCTATTGATACATCGATATATAAGCCTTTTGATAAAAAAATGTCTCGTGAATTATGGTCATTGCCAGAAGATAAAAAACTGGTGCTTTTTGGTGCTATGGGGGCAACAAGTGACCCTCGTAAAGGTTTTAAAGAGTTAACAGAAGCATTATCAAAATTAGATAGAGTTGATATTGAGTTTGTTGTTTTCGGATCAAGCAAGCCTATAAATGCCCCTGATTTAGGTTGTAAAGTTCATTATGTAGGAACATTAGCTGATGATGTTAGTTTAGTTACCTTATATAATGCTGTTGATGTAATGATAGTACCATCCTTACAAGAAAATTTATCAAATGCGATAATGGAAAGTTTAGCTTGTGCAACACCTATTGTAGGTTTTGCTATAGGTGGTAATTCTGATTTAGTTGATCATAAGAAAAGTGGATATCTTGCTACACCTTTTGATACTTTAGATTTGGCTGTTGGTATTGAATGGATACTTGATAATGATAGCTATGAAGAACTTTGTATTAACGCTAGAGATAAAGTGATGAAAAAGTTTGATAATAAGGTTGTGGCTGAACAATATATAAAATTGTATCAAAATATTATTAAATAACTCCTCGCTTTAATAGATTGTTTATTGGTAATTCAACAATAGTAATCTGAAAGTTATTGCATATTCACAATTACTATTGTTTTAAGTTAAATTAGAAACTATATTTTTTAGGGCGTTTTTGTATTGATTTATAAGATTAAAATAGGTCTGTTATTTTTCATTGCCTTTATTTCGAACAGTCCAGTGCTATCCTTTTATTTAGGCGTTAGCAATGGTCAGTTTTTTCTTTTGTCTAGTGTGTTATTTATTATAATAAACCTACCAAGTATTAAAGAAAGAGTTTCAGTTTTTATTACTATTATTTTACTTTTGTTGTCTATTGTTTTTTTGGTTTTTCTAAGTGAATCTATTTTATTATTTAATCGCTTGATTGCTATTCCTATTTCTTTATTTGTTTTTCTTAGCATAAGAAGATCTAAAGTTATTATAGGTGATTTAGTTAGCCTAGCTTCCTTATTTGCTATTATTTCTGTTTTATGTTCTGTAATCGGTTTTTTTTATGCCGCTATGGGGGGTGAGCCAATCCTTGAAATTCTAAATAATGATGGGCGACCTAATTATCTATATTTAACAACCTTCTCTAATTCAATAACAACCTTTTTTGTCAGGCCTAGTTTCATATATGATGAGCCTGGGGCACTTTCCTTTATGTTATGTAGTGTCGTTTTTTTACGAGAGCTATTAGGGAGGAGTAAAAAAGTCACAATATTGATTCTCTTTGGTGGTTTGATTACATTTAGTCTTGCGCATATCATTATCTGTGTTTTGTTTATTCTAACATCTAAAAAAATAGGTGCTATTTTATTAACGGTAGCCTTTTTTACAGCAGGTGTTGCTTATACAAGTCAAATGGTCGAGTTCTCATTCTTTTATAAACGATTTGTGCTGAAGGATGGAAGAATGGGGGGGGATAATAGAAGTCATCAATACTCCAATTTTATTAAAGCTATTAACGATGATACTGACATATATATCTACGGTAATGTTTCTTGTTTTAATGGAGGTATTAATTATTGTGAGGAAACACACGGTGATATTAGCTCCTCTATCGCAACACCAATTTATAAAGCTGGAATCATAGCTCTTTTATATCAGTTGCTGATTATTTCAGTCTCTTTTTTCTTTTTGCTTAGTATAAAAAATACTTCATTCCCTCTTATTGGTATACTGCTGCTGTTAGTTCAGCGTCCTCTGTTTTTTGACCCTGGCTATTCTTTACTAATTATATTGATTGTTTTTACCCCTTTAATTTTAAATTATTATAATAATTTGAAATTTAGAAACCTTAAACGATATTTTACAAAGTGCCTCAATTAAAAATCAGCAACCTAAATGATGACACAAGAAAATACAAACTCGCAGCCAAACCAATAGGTATTCTTTAATTAAACAACAGCACCACAAAGAAGCGGCTTAACAATTTAGGCGCAACAAGCTAAAAACGTTAAATAATAATTATGAGTACGAAATATGACCAAAAACCTACCGTTAATTACAATCGTTACCATTTCTTATAATATGGCAGATGAATTAGATAAAACAATGAAATCTGTAATCAATCAAACATACGATAATATAGAATATATTATAATTGACGGAGGTTCATCTGATCAAACGGTTGAAATATTAAAAAAAGACGAAATATTAGCGAAAAAAAAAGGTGTGTTATTAAAGTGGATTAGTGAACCTGATCAAGGTATTTATGACGCTATGAACAAAGGGATTGAACTTGCTACAGGTGTTTGGGTTAATTTCATGAACGCTGGTGATATTTTTTATAACCAAAATGTTTTAGCATCTTTGTTTTCCAAAAGAGAAATGCAATTTGTAGATATTATTTATGGTGATACCGCTTATAAGTATGATGGTGTGAATACTACTTTAATAAAAGCATTGCCTTTATCTGGCTTAAAAAGAAAGATGGTTTTTTGCCACCAGTCATCATTTGTTAAGCGACAGCTTATGGAAACGTATCGTTATGATTTAAATTATAAATTAGCTGCAGATTATAATTTTTTTTATAAAGCTAGAATAAATAAAAAGGTATTTAATTATTTGCCAGTTACTATTTCTATATTTGATGCTGGAACAGGAGTCTCTAGTACGCAAGATATCAATTCTCTAAAAGAACGAATTAGTATAATTATGAGTGAGAAAATATCCTTTTTACATAAACTCTCTATTTTATTTTATTTCTTTATGATGATTAATCGATTAAAAATAAAAAAAATAATTCCAATATCTTTACTTCGAAGAATACAAATGAGAAATCGATATAAGTAGAATTAATATCAGCAAGGTGTCCGTAGGGTAAGATCCATAAGTTGAATTTAAACGACAAGTTATTAGTAGAAAAAGACGTTTATGAAATTTTTTGACGTTAAGAATAGCTTCCTTAGTAATAATGTCTCATACACGATCTGATAAGTAAGCCGTATAAAAAGGGTATTAATACACCAAGACCCTTTTTATGAAATGGTGTTCTAAGGCGGTAACTATTGATGTTAGTGGCTTTAAAATTGAGGATCATAACTTCGTTTATGAAATCTAATATAAAAATTAATTATAATTAAAGGTTTACAATATGAAAAAAATCTTATGTTTTTCGTTAGGGCGTCGTGGTGGTTCTGTTAAATACGCAAAATGCATGATTGATGCATTGTCTGATGTTGAAAATGTTGAGTCATATATCAGTTCTTTTTGTGAGG
>Ga0209081_1002727_pt1 | contig 10164 bp, 7 predicted proteins | sample GOMGulsemesocosm_4_FD_184636 | JGI IMG/M metagenome (GOLD analysis project Ga0209081, IMG submission 184636) | Methane-oxidizing microbial communities from mesocosms in the Gulf of Mexico - GOM15B Gulf of Mexico (SPAdes) (version 2) | ecosystem: Environmental > Aquatic > Marine > Cold seeps... | reverse complement strand
GTCATAATTGTTTCCTGTCGTATTGAGGCAAAAGCTAGGTTCCGCTCGAACCCATCGTTCACTTAAAATCAGCTATCGTATCAGTAGCCAGTATCCGTAAGACCGCAGAATAACACGGCGGTTCACCTTGCACACAAGCAAAGGGTGTAAGGTTTTGTTGATCAATTTACAAGTTATTGAGCTGCTCCGCTCGGTCATCCATCAACTTTTGAATATTCTCTGCATCTTCTTTTAGCTTTTTCACTTGATCTGGCGATATCGTCATCGGTACCGGTAGATTAAGCCCAGAATCTTCTGGCTCCGGTTCTTGCGGCTCTGGAGCTTCGGGTAATCCCTGTATTAAATTGGCATTTGGATCTACCGTAATTTTCTCAGATTGCCCCTGAACGGGAGGTGTATCAGAAAACTGCCAACTGCCGTCAGGGGCCTTCCATCGATAGACCGTCGTTTCCTCTCCATCACCGCCGCCTAGCGAAGACGGAGCTTGGCGTTTCAATTGATGCCACCACCCGCTGATACTCGTGGACCAAGATTTCACATCAGGTATGAATTGACGGGCATCCATTAAAGGAGTGCCATCGGGCTTTTTAAGAATAAAAGGCGCACCTAAACCCAACACCAAAATAAAAACACAAAATTTGATCATTAATCGCATGGTAAATTCCTTCTGATTACGGCGTTGAAGTCGTTGATGATGGCTATCCTATCAATCAATAGCATTCATTCGACCACATTTGCTTCTATAGCGGCAATTTTTTCTTGAAAAACTGCTTTTATTGTAACCAAGGCATACAATTCTTCATCAAAGGTCGGTATTATCGCGTCACTTTTTTAATACCTGACTCAATCTAAAGGAAATGCTTAATGGCAGCTCGCAAAAAAGTTGTAGATCCAATCATCGATTTGGAATCTCAAATTGCAAAACTGAAAACTCAACTGGAAAAAGCTCGCGCTAAACAAGCCGCCGATGCCGCCAAAACGGTAGCTGCTGCGTCTAAGAATAACGCCGCTGCCCAGAAGAAGTTTGATGCTTTGCGCACCAAGCTGGCTGCTGCTCAATCTGCTGCTAAAGCTAAGAAAACTGCTGCGACTAAAACTAAAGCTGCCAACGCTAAAGCCGCTGCTGCTGCCCAGAAGACTGTACTGGCAGAAAGCAAGGCCGCTATCGCTGCTGCCAAAACTGCACAAGCAAGCATTTCTGAAGCTAACAAGTTGGCCAGCACTGTTGCTAAAGCATCCACTAAAGCCGCTAAAGATTTGGCGACCGCGTCTGCTAAGCAAGCTAAAGCTGCTGCTAAAAAGCAAAAAGTAGCTGACAAAAAGGCTGCCGTAAAAGCCAAAGCTGCTGCCAAAAAGGCCGCTGTAAAAACCAAAGCTGCTGCTGCCAAAGCTGCTGCCAAAACGAAAGCTAAGGCTAAAGCCGATGCTGCTAAAGCCAAAGCAAAGGCCAAAGCCGCCACCGCTAAAGCCAAAGCTGCCGACAAGAAGGCCGCTGCCAAAGCGAAAGTAGCCGCTAAGAAAGCCGCCACTAAAGCAAAAGCTTCTGCCAAAAAGGCCACCGCTAAGCCAGCAGCCAAGAAAGTTGCTGCTAAACCAGCGGCTAAAAAAGCAGCTAAGCCCGCCGCTAAGAAAGCCCCAGCGAAAGCCAAACCGGCCGCCAAGAAAGCGAAAGCTAAGCCAGCAGCCAAGAAAGCTGCGGTTAAGCCAGCGGCTAAAAAGGCTGTTGCCAAAAAAGCTCCTGTAAAAGCTAAGCCGGCTGCCAAGAAAAAACCAGCTGCTAAGAAAGCAGCAGCTAAGCCAACTGAAGCGCAAGCACCGGTTAGCCCAAGCTTGTTCGGCGACGAATAAACCTTAGTTCAGACTCGCTCTGAATTGAAAAGCCGCTCTTAATCGAGCGGTTTTTTTTCGTCTGCAGAAAATACACTTTAGCCTACCTGAGACCATTGCTCGAAGAGTTCCAGCACTCTAGCTTGCTCGCCTTTTAAATCCCCAAGTAGATGATTTAAAAACAGACTCGACGCCTCCCGCTCACGGCCGTGGTTAATCGGTATCAAGTTTAAGCTCGAGCGCTCCAATATCGCGAGCTCACGCTTCTCGGCCCGTAATTCCCATTCAAGTAATCGAGTTCTACACGCCCCCCAAAAGCCAAGTTTAGGCAGACAACGGCGCAGTCTACGCAGCGGAACCACTATTGCGCAGTGCCATCTTCGCGCCTTCGACACGCCAAGCTCCCAGACGGCAAAATCCGAGATTTGGCAAATTTTGTCGAGCCACAGTGCCCACAGCATCCAGTTCACATTGATGGCGTGCTGATCTTGTAATCGCAGGCACAGCGCTTCAACGTTTGGGTGCTGATAAAAGGACACGCTAAAAGCCCATAGAGAAGTATCTGGCCGGATCATAAGGCGCTCTGCGTGATAGAATAGCCGCTATGATTACATTACAAGACTTGAATTTACAACGCGGTAGCAAAATCCTTTTGGAAGGCGCTTCGCTAAGATTGCACGACGGCCACAAGGTCGGTCTGATTGGTGCCAACGGCACCGGTAAATCGACGCTGTTTAAGATGCTTAGCGGGCAGCTCGACCAAGACCAAGGCGAGTGCAATATTCCCAACGGCTGGCGTATCGCGCACATGGCACAGGAAGTGTCGCACAGCGATCGCTCAGCTTTGGATTACGTGCTCGATGGCGATGTGCAATTTCGACAATTGCAGACGGCGATTGCCCAGCAAGACCACGATGACGGCGAAGCCCTTGGTAAGCTCTACTCCGAATTTGAAACCGCCGACGGCTATACCGCCGAGTCAAGAGCTCAAGAGTTGTTGCATGGCCTAGGTTTTAAACGCGGTGATAGTCAGCGCCCCGTTAGCGACTTCTCCGGCGGCTGGCGAATTCGCTTGAATCTAGCTCAGGCATTAATGTGCCCCGCCGATCTATTGCTACTCGATGAGCCCACCAACCATTTGGACTTGGATACCACCTGGTGGCTTGAGCAGCGGCTACAACAATTTAAAGGCACACTGCTGATCATCTCTCACGATAGAGACTTTCTCGATAGCACCGTAAAGCACATTGTGCATATCGAGCACCAAACTCTGACGATCTACAGCGGCAACTATTCAGGCTTCGAGCGTCAACGCAGCGAGCGCTTGGCGCAACAACAACAAATGTTTGAGCGTCAACAAACACAGATCGCTGAAATTGAGCGCTTTGTTGAGCGCTTTCGAGCCAAGGCCACCAAAGCTAAGCAGGCACAAAGTCGACTAAAAGCGCTGGAGCGATTAGAGAAAATCGCCCCGGCTCATGTGGACTCTCCGTTTCAATTCCAGATCCCCTGTGCCGAAAAAACCTCGCACCCACTGCTACAGATCACAGATGCCAATTTGGGCTATAGCGCTAACGCCATCCTATCAAAGGTCAACCTTAGGGTTGAAGCCAGCAGCCGCCTAGGATTGCTCGGCCCCAATGGCGCGGGTAAATCTACATTGATTAAATCTCTAGTGGCTGAGTTGGCGCTAATCGACGGCCAGCGAACCTGCGGCGAACATCTTGCCATCGGCTATTTTAATCAGCACCAACTCGAAGCGCTGGATATGAACGCCAGCCCCGCCCTGCACATTCAACGCCTTAGCCCCGCCGCTCGCGACCAAGAAGTGCGCAATTTTCTGGGCGGCTTTGGCTTTCACGGCGATCGCTGTTTCGAGATCATCAAACATTTTTCCGGTGGCGAGAAAGCGCGCTTAGCGCTATCGCTCATCGCTTGGCAGAAACCCAACCTGTTATTGCTCGATGAGCCTACCAACCACCTCGATCTCGATATGCGCGAAGCGTTAACGCTGGCGCTGCAAACTTACCCAGGCGCCGTGTTGGTGATCTCTCACGATCGCCATTTATTGCGCAATACCGTCGATGACTTTCTGTTGGTTGCCAATGGGAAGGTCGAAGAATTTGATGGCGATTTGGATGACTATCATCAGTGGCTGTCACAGCAGCAGGACGAATCCGAGCCAGCGCAAGACTCAGATTCAAGCGCCGATAACAAGGTCGATAAAAAGCAGCAGCGCCAAGAAGCAGCTGCCTTGCGTAAACAATTACAGCCACTGCGGAAAAAGGTGCAGGCTGCCGAGCGTCAGGTCGACAAATGGCAAACCCAGATTGATGACATTGAAGTCAAACTCGCCGATACCGGACTCTACGACGCCGAGCGCAAAGACGAACTGCAGCCTCTGTTACAGCAGCAGGTCACGCTCAAGAAGAATCTCGAGCAGGCGGAAGAAACTTGGATGGAACTCAGTGAAGAATATGAAGACATAGAGGCCCAAACTAAATAGCGTGATTATTGCGGCGAGATAACTCCGAGCGCGGTAAGATAGACCTTCACATTAGCCAGCTTTCGTCTTTGACTATGGAAAATTCCCATCACATTGTGATCGCAGGCGCAGGCCCTGCAGGCGCCATTGCGGCGCTGGGGCTGGCGCGCTTAAATTATCAAGTCACGGTCATCACTAAGCCGCGAGGCTTTGACTGTTGCGAGGGCATTTCCGAGCGAGTGGTTCAGGCGTTTGTGACTCAAGCGGCTCATCACGCACTGCAAGTTATCCCCACCCCCAGCCCGCGCTCGGTTCACTGGAACGGCGCTCATTCGATGGCCAATACCGAGCGCTTGGTCTCGCGGCAAGCATTGGATCGAGCCTTACAAAAAGACATGAACGACGCCGGCATTGGTGTCATTGAAGGGCAGCTTGTTTCATGGCGTGAAAGTAGCGATAACGTCGACATCGTGTTTCAAACAAAAGCCGACCAACAACAGACTCTCAGCGGGGATTTTTTTGTCGATGCGAGAGGCCGAAGTGCTTCGGCGAAAGGGCAAGCTAGACTCAAAGGGCCTGAAACACTTTCGCTATTGCTGAAATGGCAAGCAGCGCCTGGCCGGCAACAATCGATGGCCGCAAGTTTACAAGACGGCTGGGCTTGGCTAGCAAGGCTTGATAGCGGCGAGTGCTATACCCAAGTGACGCTGTCGAGTGCCGATCGTCAGTTACCGGCAAAAGATCATTTAGAGGAGTTTGTGCTCGGACAACTCAGGCAAGTCACTGGCTTCGAAGCGTTCGTGGCAGATGCACACATTGGCGGAGCGGTGACCGCTCGCAGCTCGACGGCTATTTTAAACTGCGACCCAGTGACGGAGCGAAGTTTGCGCATCGGTGACGCAGCCATGGCTGTCGACCCGCTTTCTGGTAATGGTATTTTTCAATCTCTATCCACGGCCCTAAGCGCTCCAGCGGTTATTAATACCATTTTAAATCGGCCGGCAGACAAACACGTCGCGCAACAATTCTACCGTGAACGTGTGAACCACAGTTTTATGCGCTTCGCGAGAATGGGACGAGATTTCTACCGCCTCGAACATCAATGGCCTAACAGTGGGTTTTGGCAACAGCGAACTCAGTGGCCAGATACGCACCCAGCCCATGAACCCATTGCGCCAGATAAAATCACCATCGAGCGAAAGGCGGTTATTCACGGTGGTTTTATTGAAGCGACAGAGGTTGTGATTACGCCGGATCAACCGCTCGGCATATGGCACCTTGATGGCGTAGAGCTGGCACCTTTGGTGAGAGAGTTACTGCGCCGTCCGCTACAACCGAAGGAGTCTCTACAAGAGCGATTCGGGACAACCTTCAGCAATGACATTATCTTGAACCAGTGGTGCCAACAACAGGGCCTCATCGAGTCTACGCCTCGAAGCTAGACGCTCAATATTGGTCTAACTGTGTTTGATTTTCTGAGCGTCAGGCCCTAACCAAGGCGTCTTATCTGAACCTCGAATATCAGCGCTTTGACGCAATTGAGCCAACGCCGCGCGGTAATCCGTATTGGCCGCCACCGCCGTTTTGGCAATCAGCCCGGTGAAATGCGCTGCTGCAATACTTGCGCCGGCAATACCCCGTGTATTCGATCGCACACAGGCACCGAACTCTGCCTGAGACGACTGTAAATAGGAACACTGCTGCTCGGCACAGCGAGCATCGCCAGTGACACTGGTTACCGAAGAATATGAAGCAGGATACACCGCCTCGCCGTGGGCCGGTGATGAGGCCACCAAAACAATACCTCGAGCGCTAGCTTCTTTACAGACGTTGCGAATTGAGGGTCGATCGCTAATCAACCCAATGCTCATATTGACGAGTTTAACGTCTTGTTCAATCATCCATTCGAGAGCCGATGTCACTTGCAACGCCGAGGTTGCCAAGCCTTCAGAAAACACTTTCGCCACACACAGCTGTGCCTGTGGCAAGTGACTCAATATCGCTATCGCCGTTTGAGTGCCGTGGTTAAATTGATCCAAAAAGTCGGCGCTTCTATAAACGTTACTATCTTTGTCCAACTGAAACCCTCGGCCTCGATAAACGCTCGAAAGCAAAGACCAATCAACGCCCGAATCAATAATGCCAATTAGCGGCTTTCGATCATGCATGGCGGTCGCTCCAGTTGTAGTTGGGCATTGTCGATCGTTAACAAGAAATCGAACTGCGACAGTGATTGAATTCGATGACTGATATACAGCCGAGTACAGTGTCGGAATTGATGATCTATGGCCGCCAAAATAATGGACTCGGTTTGGGTATCGAGTGCCGATGTGGCTTCGTCCAAAATCAGAAAGCGAGGTTTTTGCAGTAGCGCTCTCGCTAGAGCAATACGCTGGCGCTGACCGCCGGACAAATCCATGCCGTTTTCACCGACAATCGTGTCGAGACCATCGGCTAGAGTTTCGACCAGTTCCGTCAATTGCGCCTGCTCAATTGCCTGCAGCAACTCATCATCGCTCGCCGACGGATTGGCGTAGCGAATGTTGTCGGCCAAACTCGCACGGAATAATGCGGTGTGTTGATCCACAACGGCAAACTGACTTCGCCATTGAGCCAAGGGAATTTTTCGGATATCAATCTCGTCCGCTAAGATACAGCCATCTTGAGGGTCATAGTGACGCATTAATAAATCGACCAAGGTTGACTTACCGCTGCCCGACGGGCTTTGCACGCCGACTTTCGCCCCTGCCGGTATGTGTAGGTTCGCTTTTCTTAAGACCTGCTGATCGCTAAAGGGATAAGAAAATGAGAGATTGCGAATATTCACAGCGCCGCTAATCGAGGCAAGCGCAGTCGCATCATCATCGAGTGGATGAATATCGGTTGGTGACTGAATAATATCTTCGACTCGCTCCAAACTGACCTTTACCCGCGCCAATGACAAATAGAGCCCGAGTAAGGTATTGACCGGTCCAACGGCCATTCCCAGATAACTTGAAAATGCGATAAGGCTGCCTAGGGCCATAGAGCCATTAATCACCCAGTAACCGCCCCACAAAAATATCGCTGCGCGAGACCAAGAGGTTAGCGTTGAAGGCACTGCGTGGCTGGCAAACTCAACCAACTGCAAGTTCAATAGACGGTCGAGGTAGTTTCGATTGAGTGATGACAGGCGATTGAGTTCACGCTTTTCACCTCCGGTATTTTGAATTAATTTCATCACCGATAAATTTTCGATAAAAAAAGCAGAGAGATCAGCGGATTTTTCTCGCACACGCCTCACTGCCTGTTCTATTTTGGGGCGCATTTTCGATAGATACCACCATTCAAGCGGCAGTAATATCAAGGCAATGATCGTCAGCTCCCAGCTTAAGTACAGCAACAGCCCGATCGATCCGATTAGACCAAAAACACCGCTAACGGCGGCGAACAGACCATCAACCGAAAAGCGTTGTATTTCAGCGACATCACCATCAATACGAGACATCAAATCACCCCGCCTATGACGCGCGTAGAAATTTGGTGACAGCGTTTGCAGGTGACTATAAATTTCATCGCGCAAGCCAAAGAGTACCTTGGCCGACACCGCGGTATGAAAGTAGCGGGAAACGCCTGAAACCAATGTGGATAACAGACCGATTACCAATAAGGCGATGGCCAACCTGAGTAACTGTGGAAAGTCACCGGCGAGAATACCGTCGTCAATCATGCCTTTGGTCAACAGCGGTTGGACCAGCACTAGAGTTGACGCGAAGATTGATAGACCCAGTAGACCGGTGATTTTTTTCTGATGTGGTGATACGAAGGTTAACAACCAAGAAAAGCGTGATGAGACCTTAGTGCTGCTGGTGTCATTTTTCATAAGACGTTACATATTCGGAGAAAAAAGGCCCTGACAAAGTCAGGGCCAAACGATAGACACAGGGAGAGTATCAATCGATACGGTCAGATCAATTACTGAAAGTTGTAGCTGACACTGGCGCCCCACCAACGCGGCGTTCCATAGTAGTTCTCGGCCATACCAAAGCCGCCCTGCGAAGGATGCCCCGCCAAATCGAATACCATGGTGCGATATTCTTTATCCGTCAGGTTATTCACAAATGCCGCCACTACCCAAGTTTCATCTTCGGTGGTGTAAGAAATCCGCGCATTGGTAATGGTGTAAGCATCTTCTTTACCCACAGGAGAATTCTTCAGCTGAAAGTAGTGCTCATCCATGTAGGTGAAATCGGCTTGAACCGCCAATTTACCTTGGGCGACAGGCCACTCATAGCGAAGCAAACCGTTGATGTTCCATTTCGGTGTCATTACCGCGGTGCGATCGACAAGATCACCGTTCGGCAGTTGGTAGGCATCTTCAACGTTGTTGTCGATGTAACTGACCCCGAACATAATATCAAGCCCGTCTACGGGAGAAGCTTGTAACTCTAACTCTGCACCCTGCACGGTGGCGTCGGTATTAAATACGTACTGAGTCAAACCCTCTAAGCGAAAAGCTTGGTAATCTTGATAGTCGTAGTAGTAAACCGAGCCGTTTAGTCGAGCTAGACCATCAAAGAAATCGGTTTTGAAGCCTAGTTCATAGGCGTTCAAAACTTCCTCATCGAACTTCATATCCGCTGGTACGCCGTTGGAGGGATCACCATCGATCAAATCGGTGGAATCCAAGGGCGCGTTAAAGCCACCGGCCTTAATGCCGCGATTGAAGCTGGCGTAAATCAATGTCGACTCACTCATATGCCAATCTAATTCTAATTTGGCCGTAATCAGGTCTTTATCAATTTCACCGGGGTCACTGCCGGCCGCTAGCGCAACGCCACCGCTGGATGCGCCGTCTTTGCCATAACTAAAATAAGTCCCGCCTAGACCAAGCGGATCGGGATCGGTAATGGTCAAATCGGTAGGCGCCACAAACGAGACCAGCGATGAATTGTATTCGGTGGTCTTCTTCTCATTCGACCAACGCATACCGGCAATGAACGTCAAAGTATCCGTCAAATCGAATTCGAGTTGACCAAACACTGCGTAGGATTCTGTTTCGTTCTCAAAAGGACTGCTAAGACCAACACCGGTTCCCGCTAAAGGAGTCGCTAAAGCTGCCGAGAAGAAATTTTCGGCCGGGCCACCATTGGAAAAGTCGCCATCAATTTTTAAATAGTAACCACCTGTCACCCAGCGCATACCGTCCGTTTCACCGGTCAGACGTACTTCCTGCGAAAATTGATCAAGATCACTGGTGAGAAAGAAATTAAAGAAATCATTCGGGCTTGCATCGGAATCTTCAATATAGCTTTTTTCCAGACTCCAATAATCGGTAATAAGTGTTAAATCAAAATTCTCGAATGCCCAGGCCAAATTACTGGTAGCGCCCCAAGATTCAATTTTATTATGACCGATAAAATTGTAGGACCCTTCGTGCACGCCATCGTTAGGCTCCTGCCACGCGGTTGCAGCAGAACCTGGCTCGCCAGTCAGATCTGTGCCGTTAAAGGCTTCACCTAATCCAGTCGCGGGATTGATTCGCGCCGAGCTGTGCTCGAAAAATCCGGAATCAATATCTTGCTCCGCCATCCGCGCGCTCAGTAGCCATTCGACATCGTCGTTAAACTGAAACAATAGCTGACCGCGCACCGCCCAATCGTCTCCATTATTCAGATCTTTACCGATATTGTTTTTGATATAACCATCGTGTTCATTTTTGACAAATGACAAACGCGCCGAAACCGAATCAGTCAGCGGACCACTCACTGCACCTTCCAGTTTTCGCTGATTGTAGCTGCCGATACTCGCCTCGGCGTACATTTCAAATTCTTCGGTTGGCTTCTTGGTAATGTAGTGCACTAAGCCGCCGG
>Ga0209081_1002726_pt1 | contig 10167 bp, 9 predicted proteins | sample GOMGulsemesocosm_4_FD_184636 | JGI IMG/M metagenome (GOLD analysis project Ga0209081, IMG submission 184636) | Methane-oxidizing microbial communities from mesocosms in the Gulf of Mexico - GOM15B Gulf of Mexico (SPAdes) (version 2) | ecosystem: Environmental > Aquatic > Marine > Cold seeps... | reverse complement strand
GCACCGCTGCCCTGGCGGAAGTATTCCTCGATCAGCTCAAACTCACCAACAGCCATACCAGCATGCCTTCTTGCGGCACCGAGGAGGCGCCTCGGTACCAATAAACAACTAACGCATATCCATCGTTCCCAGCAAGCCGAGACCTAACTTCAGGACTTAGCCGCACCCACTTCAACAGCACGCAGCTCCACCGCAACGCGATCGAGCACACCGTTAACAAACTTGTGACTGTCCGTAGCCCCAAACTTCTTTGCCAAGGCAACCGCTTCGTTAATCACCACACGGTAAGGCACGTCGACTCGCGACTTCAGCTCATAGGTTGCCATACGCAACAGAGCCTGGGTCACAGGGTCTAGCTCATCAAGCTCACGCTGTTTCATATGCGTATTAAAGATAACTTCCAACTCATCGAGCTGCTGCGGTACTGAGTGCAGCAATTCACGGAAATATTCCGTGTCGACGTGTTCCATATTATTGTCGGCATGAAACTCGGCTTCGATAGCGTTCAAAGCGTTGCCCGCCATCTGCCATTGATACAGACCTTGCATCGCGTAGTGTCGAGCTTTGCGGCGTGCCGCTGGGGTTACTATCATGCCTAGCTACTCTTGTAATATTTCTAAATTATTAAATAAACGTGTGAACAAGCAAATCAATATCAAAGCTTATTCAGCAGGGATACCATTTCCAACGCCGTCGCTGCGGCCTCAACACCCTTGTTACCGGCTTTAGTGCCAGAACGCTCAATAGCCTGCTCGATGGAATCCACAGTCAACACGCCAAAGGTAACCGGCACGCCAGCATCCATACCAACCTGAGCCAAGCCCTTCGTGCATTCACCCGCGACATACTCAAAGTGCGGTGTACCGCCGCGAATCACCGCGCCCAGCGCGATAATTGCATCAAACTCACCCTTCTCGGCTAGCTTTTTTGCCACTAACGGAAACTCAAAAGCGCCCGGAGCGTAGTAAACGGTGACTTGATCGTCGGCAATACCGTGACGACGCAACGTATCCAGAGCGCCATCCTTCAAACTTTCGACAACAAAGCTGTTCCAACGGCTAACAATCAAAGCGTACTTGCCGCTGCAGCTACTGAAATCACCTTCGATTACATTTACTTGGCTCATGCTGTTTCTCGCAATCAATTACACAAACGACGCCACTACGACTCAACGGCATCACTGTCAATGTATTCCACCACTTCCAAATCAAAGCCGGAGATGGCACTAAACTTAAACGGCGCACTCATCAGGCGCATACGCTGTACCCCTAGGTCACAAAGGATCTGCGAGCCGGTACCCACCTGCTTGTACACCAAATCCTGACTTGGGCGCTGCGGCTTACCCGAAACCATCCAGTCGATACTGTCCTCAATATCACTGGTGCTCTCGTTGTGGCATATCACAATCACGACACCACGCCCCTCTTTGGCGACCATTTTCATGGCTCGCTCAAAACTCCAAGGTGTGAATTCTTTGTCGGATCCACGCAGTACTTTAAATACGTCGCGCGCAGTACTGCCCACATGAACACGGGTTAAGCAGGCCTCGCCATTGCGCAGGTCCCCCATGCTCAAGGCAAAGTGTTTTTCTTGGCGCGGCTTATCAAGGTAGGTCTGAAGTTTGAATTCACCGTACTCGGTCTGCACCCGGCGCTCATTAATGCACTCAACGGTTTTCTCGTTGGTGGAGCGGTACTGAATCAAATCGGCAATGGTGCCAATCTTCAGTTTATGCTCTTTGGCAAACGCCTCAAGATCTGGGCGGCGCGCCATAGTACCGTCGTCATTCATGATTTCAACAATCACCGACGATGAATCAAAGCCAGCGAGACGGGCTAAATCACAACCCGCTTCGGTGTGGCCCGCGCGGCTCAATACGCCACCAGGCTGCGCCATTAACGGAAAAATATGCCCCGGCTGAACAATGTCAGCGGGCTTAGCGTCGCGCGCAACCGCCGTGCGCACAGTGCGGGCGCGGTCAGCGGCAGAAATACCCGTGGTCACGCCCTCTGCTGCCTCAATGGAAACGGTGAAGTTGGTAGAGTATTCGGCGCGATTGTCGTCAACCATCAACGGCAGATCCAGCTGCTTACATCGCGCTTCAGATAGCGTCAAACAGATCAGCCCGCGCGCGTGGGTGGCCATAAAGTTGATATCTTCTGGCCGCACCTGCTCAGCGGCGATGACCAAATCGCCTTCATTTTCACGGTCTTCGTCATCCATTAGGATGACCATCTTGCCCTGACGAATATCGTCTAGAAGCTCTTCCACAGTATTGAGTTTCATAACAATCCCTGCATCCACAATTAATTACTGAAAGCGCGCCTAGCGGTTAAAACCATGCTCGGCCAAAAAAGCCATGTCTACACTTTGACCCGACGCTGAATCCGCCGCTTTATCACCTAAGAGTAGTCGCTCCAAATATCGAGCGATAACATCCACCTCTATATTAACTTGCGTGCCGGCTTGGTAGCCGCCAATAACGGTTTCCGCAATGGTGTGTGGCACGATGTTCAGCTCGAACTCATCGCCATCCACCGTGTTGACCGTGAGACTGGTACCATCAATCGTAATCGAGCCTTTATGGGCAATGTACTTAGCCAACGCTTTCGGCGCCCGCATGCGGAAACGCTCCGAACGCGCATCCGGTGTGCGGCTGACAACTTCAGCAACTCCGTCCACATGGCCACTGACGATATGCCCACCCAAGCGCGTCGTCGGCGTCAGCGCCTTTTCAAGATTCACACGCTGCCCAACACGCCACTGACGCAGGGACGTGTAGTCGAGGGTCTCAACCGAAACATCTGCCCAGTAACTATCACCCGGTAAGTCCACCACGGTGAGACACACACCGTTAGTCGCAATCGAGTCTCCAAGTATGACGTCAGCCAGATCGAGGCCGTGGGTCTTGATGCGCACGCGCAGATCGCCACCCTTAGGTTCTAGAGCTACGATCTCACCGACCGCTTCAATTATTCCGGTAAACATAATTCCATCCGCTTTATCTGTCTAAATACTGCGTGGTTTTCTAAACGCTTTTTATGCTGGATAAACGTTCACGCTGCAGGCGTTCGCCATTATAGGTGTCCACTACAACGCCTGGGCCGTAATGCGCCAATCATCACCAATCGCACGCATATCCGTAATTTTTAAGGGCCGTTTATCGGCCATCGCCTCGATGGGCAAGTCCAGCAAACCCCGCGCTCGATTCCCCATTAAGGTAGGCGCCATGTAGATGATCAACTCATCCACCAAACCGGCTGCAACAAAGGCGCCCGTAAGCGTCGCACCCGCTTCAATCAGCACTTCATTGCACTGCTTTTCAGCCAGGCGCTGTAACAATAACTTTAGATCAATACGGCCTTCCACGTCGGGCAGCTGCCACTGTGTCACGCCGAGGGACGCCAGCTCCGAGTTCGGCGCAAGCGCTGAAACCACCAGCGCCGAGGACACCTGCCGCAGCACCTTCGCACCAGCGGCTAAACGCTGCTTTGAATCGAGCACAACCCGCAGGGGCTGTTTCTCCAGCGCCAGAGCCGCACCCTCTGCCATACCCAACTCGGCCTCTCGCACCGTGAGCGACGAATCATCCAGTAGGATAGAACCTATTCCTGTTACCACCGCACAGCTACGAGCCCGCAAGCGCTGCACATCAGCTCGCGCGGCCGGTCCGGTAATCCACTGACTCTCACCACTGGCCATAGCCGTACGGCCGTCTACGCTCATCGCCAACTTGCAGCGCACCAACGGTAAACCCGTTTCCATACGGCTTATAAAACCTGGGTTAAGCGCGCGTGCCTGAACCTCAAGTATTGGCCCAATAATCTCGACACCCGCAGCCGCCATACGGGCCAAACCACTGCCAGCAACCTGCGGATTAGGGTCCTGCATACCGTAGACCAGTCGTACCACGCCTGCGCCAACTAAAGCATCACAACATGGTCCGGTACGCCCTGTATGACTGCAGGGTTCAAGGGTGACGTAGGCCGTCGCACCGACGACCAACTCCCCTCTCCTCTCAGCATCAGCCAGCGCATTGACTTCCGCATGGCCTTCACCCGCACGCACATGCCAACCCTCACCAATCACCACACCATCACGCACCAATACGCAGCCAACCCGCGGGTTCGGCATAGTGCTGTATAGGCCGCGCTGCGCCAATTCAATCGCGCGCGCCATATGGAAAGTGTCATTTGGCATGGGACTAACCGACTGTATTATTGAGGGTCACTTTTTAAACGATCAATCTCTTCACTGAACTCATCAAGATCCTGAAAGCGACGATACACGGAGGCAAAGCGCACATAAGCCACCTCGTCAAGGGAGCGCAACTGGCTCATCACTCGCTCACCCAGGTCCAGAGCAGGCACTTCGCGCTCACCACTGGCCCGCAGTTGATGCTTGATCTGGCTAATGGCGGATTCGATGGCTTCAACACTGACAGGTCGTTTTTCCAGTGCCCGTGCGAGCCCAGCGCGCAGCTTCTCTTCATTGAAGGGTTCGCGCGAGCCATCCTGCTTAACAATGCGCGGCATTAAAAGCTCAGCCACTTCAAACGTGGTGAAGCGCTCACGACAAGACGTGCACTCACGGCGACGGCGAATTTGATCGCCTTCAGAGACCAAACGAGAGTCAACGACCTTGGTGTCTTCTGCGCTACAGAAAGGGCAGTGCATAGCAGCTGTCTCGTCAAATAATGAGTGTAGAAATTCGCGCGCATAGTAACACAACTGCCCCCGAAAGGGCTGTGGGGAAGATTTGCCCGTGCAAGCATTAGCTGCTGGGCCGAGCTCGCTGCCACCGACTGCGGATAACCTTTACCTTGATGAGCCGCCCCCAGTCCGACATAAACCGCTCGCCAACGGTTATTCCATCGCCGCGCCTGACAGCTCAAATGCACGTATCCGCGCCATCCACATAAACGTCACCGGCACATAGATAAACGACAGTATGGTCGCCAGCACCGTGCCGCCCGCTATCGCGATGGCGAAGGGCGGCCAAAAACCACCACCGGCCAAAATTAACGGCAGAAAGCCACCCACCGTGGTGATCGTTGTCGAGCTGATATGCCGAGAGCACGATTGCACAGCGCGGACCACCGCAACAGGATCGCCCTTAATCGCAAGGGGGTCTGCTTTCATCTCAGCCAAAATCACAATAGCAGCGTTAATTGCCAGCCCCATCAGCCCCAGCAGAGCAATAATCACTGTAAAACCAAACGGATAATCGAATACATACACGCACAGCAAACCCAAACCCGCCGACTGAATAGCAACACTGAAAATAATCCCACTCAACCTGAAGGAGTTGAACGACAACACCACCACAACCACCAGCAGGGTGACAATAACACCCACGTACATCAGCAGTTTACTGACGGCGCTGTTGCGCTCCGCACTCTCGCCGCCTGCCTCCATACGATATCCCGGCGGCAGAACAAACCCTTCGGCCTGCATTTTTTCCTGAATGCGCGCGACCAATAGATCAGGTAACACACCGTCACGGAGATAACCCTCAATGGTGTTCAACCGCTCCCCATTTCGACGCGCAACACCGCCACGCTCAGAGGCATATCTCAAGTGACCAATTGCAGTCAAAGGCACCCCCGCATAATCCGGTAGTTCACCGGTTATTGCGGGCACAAAGTTCAGCGATGACAACTCACTCAGCTGACTGCGCTGCCCCCCATCAAGTCGTACACGTACCGGCAGCTCATTGGTTACAGCCAGTACCGAGCCCCCGACAACACCATCCAGCGCGCTTTGCAGCTGAGCCGACAACGCCCTAAGCGGTAAACCACTGCGATTACTGTCGTCCTCATTCACCTCAAACCAAACCTTTGGCAACGTATCGCCCATGCTGCTTCGGGTGTGCACGATATCCGGTACTTCACTCATGAGACGACGCAGTTGCGCACCCAACGACTGCAGACGCTCTAAATCTGGGCCAAAAATACGAAACTCAATCGGCGCATTAAAGGGGGGCCCCTGCTCTAACTTACGCACCAAAATCTGTGCTTCGGGGAACAATTCGTCCAACTGTAACTGCAAGGCTGGAATCAAGCGATTGGCCGCGTGGAGATCCTCAGTGGTCACCATAGCCTGAGCGTAATTGGGTGCCTGCGCTTTATTCTGCAGCAAGTTGTAATAGAAAGCCGGCGCATTGCGCCCAACAAACCAGTCAACTCGCTTCAATCCTTGTTCCTGCTCCAGCACCTCGCTGATGCGTTGCGTTACACCCAAAGTGGCTTCAAGTGATGCTGACGCCGACATGTGCACTTCGATATGAAACATGTCTCGATCTGAAGGCGGAAAGAACTGCTCGGTAAGACGACCCGCCCCCCAGAAGCCGAGTAACGGCACCAACATTACCAACAGTAAACTGCGCTTAGGGCAGCGCATCGCCAATAACATCAAACGTTCAAACTGTGCCGCCAAAGCCGGCGCCTTTATACCCGTAACCCACCACCGATCACTGTGCCCAACCGTGACGAAGCGCCCCGCCAAACCCGCCACCAACGTATGTGAGATCAAATAAGAGCCGACGAGGGAAAAAATAACCGACATCGCAATGCCGCCAACAAACTCACCACCCGACCCCGGCATAAGAGCCACTGGGGTGAACGCCAAAATAGTCGTTAGGGTTGAGCCCAATAGTGGCAACCACAGATGCCGCACCGACTTATCCACCGCCTCGAAAGCGCTTAAGCCCTTTTGCTTTTCAACACTGATGCTGTCTGTCATCACAATGGCGTTATCCACCATTATCCCCAGCGCCACCACCAATCCAGTGACGGACATCTGATGGATAGGCAAGTCGAAATACAACATACAGGTCAACGTGAACAACACTGTTAACGGTAACGCAGCCGCCACGACCAGCGCCGAGCGCCACCCCAAGGACACCAGCAGCACCCCCAGTATCAACACAAAACCCAAGAGGATATTTTCAACCAACTCACCCAAACGAGCCTGCGTATAACCGTTCTGACTGAAAATCACCTCGGCTTTGATACTGGCGGGCAAACTGGTATTAAAATCAGCCAATAGGGCCTCAACATCCTGCGTCCAATGGTCCACGCGTAGACCTGAAAGCATGCGTACCGCCACCAACACACCACGCTCACCGGCAATAATTGCGAGATCCGAGGCGGGCCAACGCTCCGCTTTTGAGACATGGGCAACATCACCAACGCGAATGACCGAACCATCAGCGTGCACGCGCAGCGGCACCGCCTGCACCCGCTGCACACTGCTCAACTCGCCACGCACCTCAAGTGATACACGCATCGACTCGCCCACCAGCTCACCAGCCGCCACCTTGGCGTCAGCCTGCTGCAGTGCATGTGCCACATCGGCAGCCGTCAAACCCAGCCCCGCCAAGCGGTGTGAACCAACCGAAACCAACACCTCTTCAGCGGGCCGGCCATGAAGACTCACCATCTCGGTACCACTGGCCGCGCGCAAGCGACTTTCTAGCTCATCTGCGTAGCGCCCCAGCGTATTCAGATCTGCTTCACCCGCGCCCCGCCATGTCAGCGCCACCATCATGGTAAAACCGCCCATGAAACGGTCTTCATCTAACACCGGACGACCCGCCCCCATGGGGAACTTGCCTCGAGCCTCCTCAATCAAGTCCCGAGCTCGGGACCATGTCAGCTCAACTTCTTTTTCACTGAGCTCATCGTGCAAGTCAATAATAATGATCGAGGTGCCAGTTTTCGACGAAGACGAAATGTCATCAATTTCCGACAGCTGCCGCAACTTCAGTTCTAACTTCTCGGTGACCAACGCCTCAACTCGCTCAGCACTGGCACCGGGGAAAGGCGTAAAAACCATGGCGACACGCGGGACGAGACGGGGGTCCTCCGTACGCGGCAATGAAGAAAACGCCCCCAAGCCAGCAACCAACAACACGGCGATCGTCAATAGCAGTAGACGTGGATTTTCAACAAAGGCGCGAATCATAGCGCCGTACCCTGCTCAGTCGCGCTCGCGACCACCCGTTCAAGCTCTTCAGACCGTATTTGTTGGCGCACCAACTGCCCAGCGACCACCCGCTGTATACCCATTGCGACGATCGACTCCCCTTCACGCAAGTCGCCACTTACGAACACGCTTTCCTCTAACGCATAGAGCACGTCCACTGAACGCGCCTCTATGCGATATTGATCCTCAGCCACCACGCCCAGTACCAAAACATTCCATAGACCACGCACACCACCACTCATGGCACTGGAGGGAATCCAATAACCAGCGCTGCTCACATTGCTGACCAGCGTCATGGTCGCCAAGTCCCCGTTTACCAAGGGCGCTGCAGCATCAAACCCAAGGCGCACCATGACCGTTCGCGTCAGCGGATGAAGGTCGGCCCCCACCGCCAAGACCGTCGCGGTATAGTCACGCCCTGCCACACTGACGCTCTGCACACTGCCGGGCACTAACCCGACGGACTGTTGCGGCGGAATGCCTATGTGCGCTTCCATCGCGCCTGACTGCTGTAAGCGCAACACCGCCTGCGCAGGGGTGACCGTGCCGCCCTGATCCGAGAAGCGGCGTGTAACAACACCATCGAAGGGCGCGAATAAACTGGACTTGCGCACACGGCTAGCCACCGAGGCTACCGCGGCATCCAAGCGAGCAATCATCGCCAGCAGTGTTTCTTTCTCCGTATTCAATTCGTCGATGCGCTGCTCAGAGGTGAAACCACTACGTTTAAGCGATATTTGGCGAACAAGACTATTTTCCGTCAGTTTCAATTTTGCCTTGGCTTCACGCAGCTGCGCCAACTGCTCACGCTCTTCAATGTGCAACAACTCACTGTCGAGAATGGCCAGCACGTCACCGCGCTCGACCTGCTCACCCTCATCGACCAACACCTCTGCCAATTTACCACCCTGCTCAAAACCCAGGTCTGCATGCTGACGCGCATTGACCCGACCGCTGAACAGGCGCACTTCTTCGTAGTGATCGCTGCCGCGCACCTGAAAGGCGTCCACTCGGTGCAAGTAGGGCGGCACGACTTCGGATTCGCGGTCAGCAGCCATCAGTACGCCGCCCAGCAGTAGGCACAACAACACGGAGCCGCCAAAAAGATACTGCTTCGAACTTTTAGGTAAACGCTGTAATTCCAGCGCAACGCTTTTCAAGCTCGCCTGCACAAAGGCCATCGGCTTATCCATCACTACTTCTCACTTATTTACCGCTGTCTCTACCTAATTTGGCAGAAATCAAAAAACTAAACTGGACTGTCCAGTTTAGTTTATACCTGACATACTAGACCGTCTAGTCCATTTTAAAATTAGAACAATGCGTGCTACAGTCGCAATATTCAACGAGCAGCCAGAACCCTATGACCGATATCGACTTAAGCCCATTAGAGGCCCCCTACCAGCCGCAAAAAAACAGCAGCCGGACGCGCACTCGCAGCGAAGAGAAACGCGCCAAAATAATGGAAGCCGCGGCCGACCTCTTCACCGAGCAAGGCTTCAGCAGCACCAGTATGGATAAGATTGCTGAGCGCGCCGGCGTATCCAAGCAGACGGTGTACAGTCACTTCGGCAGCAAAGAAGGCGTTTTTAGCGCCTCTATTGAGGCCAAATGCATACTAAACTCACTCTCCAGCGAGTTCTTTTTACAGCAAGCACCGACCGCGCATATCATGATGGAACTGGCCCGCCACTTTAATGACCTTCTGCTCAGTAACGACACCATTCGTATCATGCGCCTGTGCTGCGCCAACGCAGAATCTCACCCTGAAGTATCCGAGCTGCTCTACAGCGCAGGAGTTGAGAACCTACATCGCTTACTGAGCGACTTTCTTGCACAGAGAGCCGCCGGTGGTGAGCTCGACATACCCAACACAGACGCTGCGGCCAATCAGTTCCTTTTCATGATCAACGGCGACGAAGCCTTCCGTGCCCGACTAGGCTTAGAACCCAAGCTCAGCAATCAAGAGCAGGACGACTACCTGAAAAGCTCCGTGCGTATTTTCCTCAAAGGTTACCGCAGCGAGCGCTAAACTTACTTACTCGCAGTCACAAAAATGTATGGTTCCCCTCGCGATTGCAACAACAGTGTGCGATGGCGAGGTTGGTCTGCGCTAATGTATTCGGAGTCTTGGTTGGGAGGCTTTCACTTCCCGCTCCACGATGAGTATCCGCGCCGG
>Ga0209081_1002725_pt1 | contig 10167 bp, 9 predicted proteins | sample GOMGulsemesocosm_4_FD_184636 | JGI IMG/M metagenome (GOLD analysis project Ga0209081, IMG submission 184636) | Methane-oxidizing microbial communities from mesocosms in the Gulf of Mexico - GOM15B Gulf of Mexico (SPAdes) (version 2) | ecosystem: Environmental > Aquatic > Marine > Cold seeps... | reverse complement strand
CGGGCAAAACGGTTTTCTGAATTCCAGTCATTTACCTTGGACTTGCGCACGCTGCCTTCGGTCTTGTACCCCGAGAAGAACTGAATGGACTTGCAATCAGCGTTGTCGGTGCAATCGTAAAAGTACAAAACGAAGTCCGAGCCGTAATACTCGACCTTCAGTTTCGGATCACCGGCATTGTCTACCGTGCTTTCGACGTCGGCCCCCTCTTCGACAAAAAATTCAACCAGAGTATCCGGATTGCTCGCCACCAGCATTTGTGCCGATGCCAAAGACGGCAGAGAGAAAACAGCTGCTGTCGCGAACTTTACAATAACGTTCATTTGTATTTCCTTTTGCTTAGATACTTACTTTGCGATGCCCCATGACAGGGCGTAATTGTCAGGCCACCATCGCCTCGGCTTTTTTCAGATCAACCGAAACCAGCTGACTGACCCCTTGTTCCTGCATTGTAACACCAAACAGCCGGTCCATGCGCGCCATTGTCACCGCGTGATGGGTGATGATTAGGAACCGAGTATCCGTCTGGCGGCACATTTCGTCAAGAAGGTCACAAAACCGGGTCACATTGGCATCATCCAGTGGCGCGTCAACCTCGTCCAATACACAGATCGGGGCCGGATTAGCCAGGAACACCGCAAAGATCAACGCCAGCGCGGTCAAGGTCTGCTCGCCCCCAGACAACAGCGACAAGGTCGACAGTTTTTTGCCCGGCGGCTGGCACATAATCTCTAGGCCGGCATCCAGTGGATCATCGCTTTCGACCATGACCAAACTGGCTTCGCCGCCGCCAAACAGATGCTTGAACAGCGTCGAAAAGTTGCCGTTGACCTGCTCAAACGCAGTCAGCAACCGTTCGCGACCTTCACGGTTCAAGCTAGCAATCCCGTTGCGTAGGGTCTTTACTGCCTCTTCCAGATCCGATTTTTCGCTGACCAGTGTTTCGTGTTCTTCCTGTACCTCGCGGGCGTCTTCCTCGGCCCGCAGATTGACCGCACCCAAAGCATCGCGCTGACGTTTGTGGCGGTTCACCTCGGCCTCCAGAACCTCGGCTGCGGGCATGTCCTCGGGAACAGCGTCCAACTGATCAAGCAGCTGTTGCGGCGTCAGCTGCTGGTCCTCGGCAATACGTTCGGCGGCATGGGCGACGATCTCGCGGGCGGCTTCGCACAGAGCCTGGGCGCGGGCGCGGGCCTCACGGGCTTCTGACGCCAGCCGCTCGGCATCGCGTTCGGTCTGCACCGCCTCACGCAGCCCAGTTTCGGCACCAACCAGTGCATCACTGGCGCGGGCCTTGCGGATTTCGGCCACCGCAATCGCTTCGGTCAATTCCTCGCGCGTCTCGGCAATCTCAAACGGCACCGCTGCCGCCTCTTCCAGCTCCTCTTGCGAGGTTTCGCGGCGTTCGGCCAGTTCGGTTATCCGCCTCTCAGCACTGTCCAACCGGTGCCTCCAGCCGCTGACCTCTTTGGTCACCTGCTGCGCCCGTTTGATACGCGCCTCGCCCTCGCGGCGCAGCTCATCATGGGTTGAGCGGCGCGACAACATCGAGATCCGGGCGGTTTCAACCAACTGTTTAACGTCCTCGACACCACCACGCGCAGTTTGCAGATTGCCAAGCTCCTCCACTGCGGCCTGCGCCTCGGACAGTTGCGCCTGCGCGGCCATAGCGTCCTCGTCATGGCGCGAGACCGCAATGCCCAGAGTTTCCAACTTGCCCTCGGCCAGATTGCGGTTGGCCTCTGCCCGGCTCAGCGCCCTTGCGCTGTCGGCAACACGCAGGTCTGCGGCTCGGCGGGCCTGTCTGGCATCCTGGTCTGCCTGCGCGAGTTGCTCCAGCTTGCGCGTCAACACTTCATGCGCGGCGCGGGCTCCCTCGGCGCGGGCGCCGACCCGCTCCATCTCTTGCTTCAGTACCTCCAACCTGTTCAGCTGTTCCAGCCGCAGTGCCGCCACCGAGGGCGCATCCTCGGCCCAGGCCCGGAACCCATCCCAACGCCACAGATCACCCTCCAGCGACACCAACCGCTGACCAGGCTGGAGCTGCGTCTGCAGACGTGGCCCGCTATCGCCATCAACCAAGCCAATTTGCGCAATGCGACGTCCCAGCGCCTCGGGGCCAGCCACGTGCCGCGCCAGCGGCATCGACCCCACTGGCAGCGGCACGTCGCGCGCATAGCTCAGCAGCTCTACCCAGCCAGAGGGACCGTCAACCACCACCAGGGGTGCCCGCAGATCATCCGCCAGCGCCGCCCCCAGCGCCTTCTCATAGCCCGGCTCCACTTGCAGCTCGTCCAGCACATGCCCCCTTTCGGCGGTGTCGCGGTCAACCAGCTTGGCCAGCGCCGTCACCTCGGCCCGCAGCGCGCCCAGTTCCCCCTCGGCCTCGGACCGCCCGACCCTTGCGTCGGATTCTCGCGATTGCGTTTCACTGCGCATCTCATCTGCTGCCGCCAACGCCTCTTCGGCCAATTCGGCGGCCTCACGGGTTTCTTCCTCGGCTTCTATTGCGGCTTCAAAGGCCGTTTCGGCCTGAATTAGAGCCAGATTTGCCTCATCCACGGCACCACGCGCCCTGTCACCTTCACCTGTCGCCCGCGCCAATGCGCGGGTGTGGTCCTCGACCAGTCGCTGCGCCGATTGGTGCCGCGCCGCCAGACGCGCCACATCTTCGGTCATCTGTGCCAGATGGTCCTCGTGACCTTGCAAAACGCCCGCCGCATCCCGCGACAGATCAGCGGCTTCGCTTAGCCGACCCTCGTGCCCATCCCCCGCCTTGGACAGCTCGCGGGCCTCCCATTCCAGCTGCTTGATGGTGTCGCCCGCGTCACGGTTCAATCCATTTTCGCGATCTATATCACGGCCCAGCTGCAACACCCTGTTGGTCAGGGTCTCGATCACCTGACGCGCCTGCGCCTCATGGTCGCTCAGCGCGTCGCGCTGTACCACCAGCCGTTGCAGGATCGCCGCTGCCACCGCCTCCTCTTCACGCAATGGAGGCAGCTGGCTTTCGGATTTGGTGCGCTGCTCGGCTGAGAACCGCGCCATCGCTTCCCCTTTGGCGGACTCGCTAACGCGTGCCCGGTCGACCTCCTCGGTCACCAATCGCGTATCATCAGCTTCGCGCCAGCGCCGGTACAGCAACATGCCTTCGGCGCGGCGCAACTGTTCCCCAATGTGCCGATACCGCTGTGCCTGACGTGCCTGCCGCGCCAGTTGCGCCACCTGCACCGCCAGTTGTTCAATCACGTCATCAACCCGTAACAGGTTGGTCTCGGTGCCCTTCAGCTTTAGCTCGGCCTCGTGGCGACGCTGGTACAGCCCCGAAATTCCCGCTGCCTCCTCCAGTATCCGTCGCCGGGATTTCGGCTTGGCGCTGATCAGCACTGCTATTTGGCCCTGACTGACCAAAGCCGGGCTATGCGCCCCGGTCGAGGCATCGGCAAATAACATTTGCACGTCTCGGGCACGCACGTCCTTGGAGTTGGCCTTATAGGCACTGCCCACATCGCGGGTGATGCGGCGAACGATTTCCAGACTGTCGCTGTCATTGAACCCCGAGGGCGCCAGCCGTTCCGAGTTATCAATCATTAGGCTGACTTCGGCAAAGTTGCGCGCCCCACGCGATTTGGCCCCGGCAAAGATAACGTCCTCCATGCCGCCGCCACGCATCGACTTGGGCCGGGTTTCCCCCATCACCCAGCGCAACGCCTCAAGCAGGTTGGATTTGCCGCAGCCATTCGGGCCGACAACACCGGTCAGACCGTCCGATATGATCAAATCGGTCGGGTCCACAAAGCTTTTAAAGCCGGTCAGCCTGAGTTTGGAAAAATGCAAAACAGCCCCTGAATGATTCCGTTTTACAGAAATCTGATCGGTTCACGGGCCCTGTGTCAACGCTACAGATCAAACGATGCAACTTGGCATCTTTGTCTGAGTTACGGATTGCGGTGCAACATCACTGGCGCGAACACCGATATTCCGGGTATGCAGCCGATCCAGCCCGAGACAACCACTGGACCACATCCGCGCAGTCATAGCTGTCAACAACTGGTAATTCGGCCATCTCCTGACAGTCCAGAACGCCCGTCATCACCGCCTGATCACCCAGCACCCCGGTGACTTGACAACCACTGATGCGCGCCATGGCAAACCCGGCCCGCGCCCGCAGCGGTCCCAATCGAGGGGCATATTGCGGATTGATGCGTATCGCCTCGGCCAGATTGCCCCGAAGCCGAATGTCAAAGACACTGCCATCCACCGACACCCTGACCGGATCAACGCCACGGAAATGGCGGGTTTCGGTGGCACAACCCGCCACTAGGACAAAACAGATGACAACAGGAACGCGCATGGCAAACCTCCTCAACTTCAGGGTCTCGCAGCTTGCTTAACAAAACCCTGCCGCAGTGTCGCATTTCAAATGTCGCGCAATAACCCGCCCAAGCGGCGAATGCCTTCCCTGGTTTCTGTCTCATCGGAACAAGAGAAGCTCAGCCGGATTGTATTGGACCCCGACCCATCTGCAAAAAACGCCCCCCCAGGTACAAAGGCAACACCTGCGCTCTCTAACGAGCGTGACAGCAATTCAGCACCATCCACCGTGACCGGCAGTGACAGCCAGATGAACATGCCCCCCTCGGGCCGGGTCCAGGTCACAATTTTTGGCATATGCTCCTGTAGCGCCGCCAACATGACATCCCGTCGTTTGCGGTAGGCCACCCGCACAGTTTCAACATGCCTGTCGAATATGCGCTCCGCCACCTCGCAAACGGCCATCTGGTTTATCGTCGCAGAATGCAAATCTGCCGCCTGTTTCAGCAGTACCATCTGCGAGATCACCGGCTTAGCGGCAACAACCCAGCCCACCCGCAATCCCGGCGAAAGGGTTTTTGAGAACGAGCCGCAATAGATCGTGCGGCAATCCTCAACACTCCCCTTCTGGCCGATTTCAAGGGCCAGAATCGGCGCGACCGCCTCACCATCATAGCGCAGCGCCTGATAGGCCGCGTCCTCGATCAATGCACAGTCAAGACCCTCTGCCAGATCTAACAGCGAAAGCCGCCCATGTTGGTCAATTGTCTCACCCGTCGGGTTGGAAAAATCAGGAGAAATATAGGCAAGCTTGACCCGCCCCCCGGCAACCCCAGCGGCCTTGGCATACCGGCTGGGGCGATGGGAGCCGTTGACATTCAACTGATCATAGCGCGGCTCATAAGCGTTGAACGCCGCCAATGCGCCCAGATAGGTTGGCCAGCCTACCAGCGCCGTATCACCGGGCGACAAGAACAGTTTGCCAAGATAGTCCAACGCCTGCTGCGACCCCGAGGTGATCAGGATATTCTCTGCAGTGCAGGGAATGCCAATCTTGGCCATTTCACCAACAAGCCATTGGCGCAGGGGCAGATACCCCTCACTCAGCGAGTATTGCAACGCCTGGGCTTGCCGGGTTGGGGTAAGCGCGCTGGCAAAGGCCTCGGCAAAGTCCTGCGCCGGGAAAAGCGCCGGGTCAGGGATGCCGCCAGCAAACGAGATCAGCCCCGGCTGGTCGAGCAATTTCAACAACTCGCGGATCTCCGAGGCCTTCATTCTTGACGCCCGGCTGGCAAATATCTGTGACAAGGACATGTTGACTCCTGTTGGTGATTTGGGCCAAGGCTAAGGATCTTGCAAATAGAGTCAATAATACTGACCTAATATTTCAATCAATGTGATGTTCACATCCGTTTTCGTGCTCTTGCAGGTGCTATCTCCACATGGTCATATGATTTGACCAATTTTCCCCGAGCGTTCAGATGCCGTTTCAAAAAGTCCAACCTGAAAAACGCGCGGCCTCGGTGGTGCGCCAGATCGAACAGCTAATCCTTCGCGGAATTCTGTCGCCGGGTGAACGCCTGCCGGCAGAGCGCGAACTGGCCGAACGCCTTGGCGTGTCCCGCCCGTCACTGCGCGACGCCATCGCTGATCTGCAACAGCGCGGCCTGCTGGCCACGCGGGCCGGATCCGGTGTCTTTATCGCCGATGTGATCGGCTCTGCCTTCTCACCCGCTCTGATCCAACTGTTCGCCAGTCACCACGAGGCCGTGTTCGACTACTTGTCCTTCCGCCGTGACATGGAGGGCCTGGCCGCCGAACGCGCCGCCCGCCTGGGATCTGGCTACGATCTGCAGATCATCCAAACAATCTTTGACAAAATGGAGGCGGCCAATGACGCGGCCCAGTCCGAAGAGGATGCCCGCCTTGATGCCCAGTTTCACTCGGCGATCATCGACGCCAGTCACAATGTGATCATGCTGCATATGATGCGATCCATGTTCGATCTGCTGCGCCAAGGCGTGTTCTACAATCGCAAGATAATGTTCCAGCAGCACACCTCAAAACATGCCCTGCTGGAACAACACCACGCCATCAACACGGCACTACAGGTGCGGGATCCGGCGGCAGCACGCGCTGCCGTTGAGACACATCTGGACTATGTCAAGCAAGCGCTGCTCGACCACCAAAAGGCCACGCGCAATGAAGCCGTGGCGCAGTTGCGATTGCAGCACCAGACCGAGAAATTCTGACCGATGGTGCGTGCAAGCACGCACCCTACACAGTCATCAAGCCACTCTGGCCAGTACCAACACCAGCTTTTCTACGCTGCCGGAGGTGTAGGGTGTGTGCTTGCACGCACCTTCCCCACAGCAAAAAACCCGAACCAATGGCCCGGGTTTTTCAGAATTCAAAATTCAGCCAAACCTTAGTGCAGCTTGGCGTCCACGTCTGAAATGGCCGCGTCGATCAGCTTGTTGGCTTCGGTCGCAGTCATCTGGTTGGCGATCACTTGATCCGCCGCCGCAATGGCAATCAAGATTGCCTGATCGCGGACATCCTTGACCGCAGCAGCCTGAGCCGAGGTGATCTGGTCTTCGGCTGCTGCCAGACGGCGGGCAATCGAGACCTCCAGGTCAGCCTTGGCTTGTTCCGCCGCAGCAGAGGCATCCTCACGGGCTGCCGCAACGATGCGGTCGGCCTGTTCCTGTACTTCTTTGTGCTTGCGCTCATAAGACGCCAGAAGGGTCTGGGCCTCTTCGCGCAGGGCACGGGCTTCGTCCAGGTCCGACTGAATGCCGGTCGCACGATTGTCCAACTGTCCACCCAGCAGGCTGGGAACCTTGGCATACAGTAGGATGCCAACAAACAGTAGGAAACCAAGCAACACGACAAAATTTGTGTTGCTCATCGAGAAAAACGGTCCCGAAGAAGCCAGCGCCGGGCTGGCAGCGCCAAATGTCAGGGCAAGAGCAATAATACTACGCATGGTCTTATCCTTTCATCCGGTTGGAAACCGCAGCCGCAATGGCTTTGGCATCAGTTTTGCCGCCAAATGCAGCCACAACTTCGGCCGCAGTATCTGTGGCAACAGTTGTGATGCTGTCCAACGCGCCGGCTTTGATCTCGGCAATAGCGGCTTCAGACTCGGCTGCCTTGGCAGAGATTTCAACATCCGCCCTGGCAATCGCTTCGTCCAACCCAACCTGAATTTCGGCGCGGGTTTCGGCGACAATGCGCTGAGCCTCGGCACGGGCATCCGCCAGCGCCTTGTTGTATATGTTTTCAGCCTCAACCGCTTTGGCCTTGAGATCCTCAGCCGCGGCGATGTCATTGGTGATCGTGCCCTGACGTTCGGCCAGAACTGCCGCAATACGGGGCAGTGCAACGCGCGACAGGATTAGATAGATCGCGACCAGCGCGACCGCGAGCCAGAATATCTGGTTCGCAAATGTAGAGAAGTCCAGCTGCGGCATGCCCGGAGCGGACCCATGTGCGGCCTCGGCGGCACCATGTGCGACCTCAGCTGCGTTTGTCTCAGTTGACATGTCGTCCTCCTAGGGAACTTGCCGTTACATCGGGCAGTGCGAGTATCACACCGCCCGACCGTAAGGATTTAGGTTCCGAAGGTTCTTAGACGGCAAACATCAGCAGCAGAGCGACCAGGAACGAGAAGATGCCCAGAGCCTCTGCAAAGGCAATGCCGATGAACAAAGTTGCGGTTTGGCCAGCAGCAGCTGACGGGTTGCGCAGTGCGCCTGCCAGGAAGTTACCAGCAACGTGGCCAACACCGATTGCGGCTGCGCCGGAACCAATTGCTGCCAAGCCTGCGCCGATGAACTGACCCATTTGTGCGATATCGCCTTCCATGTGTATTCTCCTTACGATGGAATATAGTTTGATTTGGTGAGTGGCAGGGCCCGAAGACCCAGCCGGTAAACTTTCAGATCCTGCCTTTAGTGGCTCGGGTGCAATGCATCCTTCAGGTACACACAGGTCAGGATGGTAAAGACATAGGCCTGGATAAAGGCCACCAGGACCTCCAGCGCGTAGACCGCAGTGATGGCAAAGATCGGCAGGAAGCTAAACAGCCCCAGTGCGCCGGCAAAGCCTGCAAAAACTTTCAGAACGGCGTGGCCCGCCATGACGTTACCACCCAGACGAATGGAATGGCTTACGGGGCGCACGAAGTACGAGATCAGCTCGATGATGGCCAGAACCGGACGCAGCGCCAACGGTGCGCTGGATACCCAGAACAACCCCAGAAAGGCGGAGCCGTTTTTGACAAAACCCAGAATGGTCACGGTAAAGAACACCAACAGCGCCAGGATTGCAGTCACTGCGATATGCGATGTGGTTGCAAAGCTCATCGGCAGCAGGCCCAGTGCGTTGGCCATCACGATGAACATGAACAATGTCATGATATAGGGGAAGAACTTGACGCCGTCTTTGCCGGCCACGTCTTCGACCATTTTGTAAACAAATCCATAAGCCAGCTCAGCCAGCGACTGTGCGCGTGACGGAACAATTGCGCGACGCGACGAGCCCAGAACCATCAGTGCAAACACAGCAGCGACGGCCAGAACCATCCACAGGGTTACGTTCGTCGGGGTGTACCAAGCAATATCACCATGCCCGAACAGCGGCTGTACGATGAACTGATCCATCGGATGAATGGCCAGCTCAACGGTCTCGGGAGCAAACAGCAGGCCGGACAAAACAGCCAGCGCCAACATTGCGAAAAAGAAAATCTTGCCCATCAGTCCGTATCTCCTGTCGCCGGGGGTTGATCCCGGTCTTTCGCATTTTTTGCGGCCTCATCGGCCAGTGTCTTTTCCTGGATTTCCTGCGCGCTGCGAAACATAGTCTTCACCCCGGCCGCAAGACCCAGCATTATAAACAGCACCATAAAGATCGGGAGTGTCCCGAACAGGCGATCCAGCCCATATCCGATGCCAAAACCGATCCCCAGACCGGCCACTAATTCTATCACCATCCGCCAGGCCATATTGGCCATCGAGTAGTGTTCATCCGCGCGCGGCTTGGGCTCTTGTGCCTTACGCGCCGCCGAGAGACGATCCTCGAGCTGCGCCATGCGCTGCTTTTGATCATCATTTGTCACGGCGCCATCCTCACGCGAAATCTGACTGTGGTGCTAAGGCCATGCTGGAGCAGAGTCAAACAATCAATTTCCAGCCGGATACTTATCTTAACCAGTTGTTATAATGGATATTTTTAGCCAGATGAAAGGGATCACGGCCCGCCAAGAAGCGCCTATTGCGCTAAAATCGCATCAAAGCGATATTCAACCGTTGGGTTGATCTTGCTGGTTTGTTTGCCGCGCCAGCAGGGTTCGCACAATCCGACCATCAATCAACAACAACCCTATCAGGATCGCCGCCATGCCACTCAGGTGCTCGGGGCGCAATTCCTCTCCCAGAACCAAAACACCCAGAGCAAGCGCCGAAAATGGCGCAATCAGGGTGGGCAATGAGATATTTGTTGGCCCAACCTTGGGCAGCACCCAGTAAAACAGGATGAAGGCCGCCGAGGTCAGAACCAAGCCGATAATCGCAAGCGAGCCCCATGTTTCAATCCGGGTGATCACCGGCATGCCCTCGGACCACAGCGCCAGAGGGGTAATTGCAACGGTGGCGCCCGTCAGCGCCCAGGCCACCAGAACCACCGGCTCCATATCGCGAAAGCTGCGTGCGACGTTGAATGACAACGCATAGCAGATCGGGGCACAAAGGGTCAGCATAACCGCCCAGAGTTTTGACGATTGCCCGCTTTGCAACATCGGCAGCGATAATATCATAATGCCGCCAATACCACAGAGAACGCCAAGAGATT
>Ga0209081_1002723_pt1 | contig 10170 bp, 6 predicted proteins | sample GOMGulsemesocosm_4_FD_184636 | JGI IMG/M metagenome (GOLD analysis project Ga0209081, IMG submission 184636) | Methane-oxidizing microbial communities from mesocosms in the Gulf of Mexico - GOM15B Gulf of Mexico (SPAdes) (version 2) | ecosystem: Environmental > Aquatic > Marine > Cold seeps... | reverse complement strand
CCCAAAAACAAATGATGCGTGCTGGCTTAGCACTTAACCTAACCTTTGCTATCGTTATTGCTACTGTAGCTGAGTTGTTTTTTTAGCCCTTTATATTTAACCCTTTTCAATCTTGAATTTAGGAGTTAATAAAGAGGTCTTATACCAATTACATTCTCGGTGTTTTGCAAGATAGTTGGGACTGTTTACCTTAGCCCCTGGTGAAGTGAGGTGAAAATGCTATACATTACAAAAACAAAAAAACCGCCAGTTGGCGGTTTTTATTTTCTACTAAAAATAGACGTTTACATTAAGACTTACGACGACGTGCGCCAGCAAAACCTAATAAACCAAGACCTAAGATAGCAATTGAAGTTGGCTCTGGAACATTAAAAGAAATTGAACCTTCATGCTGACCTTCAACTAATAATGTAGTTTCATTACCGAAACTATTACCTACAATACCCTGAGTATCATTTGATACTAAAAACCGTAAACCACCTGGTAACAATGAAGCATCACCAAAAGTTTTACTGTCATTACCATAGGCAATATTAAAACTATCAGGACCAAAGAAATCAATGATATTACCAGAAAATACGGTTGAATTACCTGTGTCACCGCCAGTAGCAACATCTAAATCAAATAAGTGCGTTAAAGCGCCACTAACATCAGTGCCAGCGCCGGCTAATGATGCTGCTGCAACGGCAACGGCATCAAATGCATATAAATTTATTGTGCCTGAGCTATATTGAAAACCAGCATTAGTTAAAACACCCTCAATATCAGTAAAACCAAAAGTAATACCCCATTGTCCTGCTGTTGGAGCTCCGCCGCTCCAAAAACCATTAGTATCACCAAAGCCTAAACCTAATAACGCGGTAGAATGTGTATCTAATACATTGCCTGCTGTTGTACCAAGTGCCATACCTGAGTTTGAAGCAATAGTATCACCAACACTTACAACATTATCACCATTAACATCTGTTAATAAAGAATTTGAAGCATAAGTAAACTGTAATGAATCAAACCAACCAGTTTGTGTTGAACCATTACCACCAAAATCAACACCATTGTCGATAAAGATAGGATCGGCTGAAACGGTACCTGCAAACGATAATGCTACTACTGCAGCTGTTAATAATTTTTTCATGTTTATTCCCCTTTAAGTTAATAATTATAACAATGCAGCAAACGAGCCAATATTGTATCCTTATGTTTTTACTGTGTTTTTTTGTTTTGTTAAATTAGACAATTTATTTCTGTAAAAAAAACCGACACATGAATTACAAGGTTTCTTTCATTTCTTGTAGTTTCCCCCGAGTTTGCGCATCTAATTTGGACTCATCAATAGCTAATAGCAGTTTTTTTGCTTCACCCTTCATATTGTTAGCGAGTAAAGCTTGTGCATAGTGTACTTTATAATTCAAAGACCCTTTTTGGGCTTGATAAACATTAGCTAAGAGCGCCATAGCTTGTTTTTTATCGCCCGTTGCCAAAAGTGTTAAACCATAAGTATCTTGAACTGCAATTTCATCAGGAGCTAATTTTATTGCCTCGCTAGCGGCTTTTAATGCTTCAGTGTTATTGCCTTGTTGTAAATATAACGATGCTAAATTATTCAATACAACATAATGATTACCTGTGTTTTTTGCTAACTGTACATAAATATCAATTGCTTTTTCAGGCTGTACTTTTGAATAAAGCTCTGCCTGTTTAAATGCCAAACGTAATGGTAATGCTTTATTAGGCTCTTCTATCTCTTCTAATAATTTTAATGCTTTATCAGATAAATTAATTCTCTGCAAAGCGGTAACCAGTTCATATAATACTTGTTCGGATGGTTTTTCTTGATAAACACGGTTTAATATAATGGCAGCTTGTTTATAATCTTGTTCAACATAGGCAGTACGCCCTTCCAACTCGATTACCGCAATGGTTTTTTGCGCTTGCTCAGGTAAGCTTTTCAACAGCCTTTTTGCTAAGTTAATATTGTTATTTTTCAAATATAGCTGAATCAACACTAATTTAAATGGCAAAATATCAGGCTTTGCTTTAACCGCCATTTCCTGTTGGATTATTGCTGAAGTAAGGTTTCCTTTTGCCACATAAATTTTCGATTTAGAAAGATAAACACCAAAAGCATTGGGGTTGATGGCTTGTAATCTATCAAGCGTTGTTAAGGATTCATCGTAATCTTTTAAGTAAAACTCAACATTAGCCTTTGATACTAATAACTTGATATCGTTAGGGATTAAAACTAAACCATCAATCGCAACTTGTTTGGCTTTTACTGTATCCTCAATAGCTAAATAGTATTCAACCATTGCAAAATTAGCCATTGAGTCTTTTGGATCAAGCGCTAAGTTATCTGTAAAGATTTGCTCAATATTACGTTGGTAATTTTTGTTTTTGGCGAGAACAACCAAACCTAAAACCGCAGGCATATGTTGATTATCAACCTGTAGCATCTGTTGGTAATAATTAATGGCTTGTTGATATTGTTGCTGCTGTTCAGAAATTTTTGCTAAATTATACAAAGCAGCCAAGTGGTTTTTATTTAAACTAATAACTTCTAAAAAAGCAGCTTTAGCTTTATCAAGCTCATCCTTTTTATTATAAATACCACCAAGTAAACTATAACTAAGCTCGGCATCGTGTTCTTTAAACTTATTTGTCACCTGAAATGCTTGAGTATACTTTTTTTCATTGACTAATTGCATAACCAGCATGGCAACTGCAGGACCAGAGTTAGGGTTGGTCACTAAGATTTGCTCGAAAATATCTGTTGCTGAACTATCACCACGAAGAAGTTTTAGCACTCCATGTTGATAAGATATTTGTGCATTATCAGGCGTAAGTTGACCCGCTTTTAATATAAGCTGTTCAGCTTGAGTAAACTCGCCTTGTTTGAATAGTTCTTTAGCAGAAAAAGATAACAGTTCACTATCTAACTCTACCAGCGGTGCTTCAGATAATTTAATGAAGCTTTCTTGTCCGTACCCCAATTTAAAGCGTATCGCGGTTAATAATTTTCTGGCTGGATGTTGATAGGGTAAGCCATGCTCTATCGCAATTAAATGGTTATAGGCAAGTTCTAATTGCTGTAATTTATAAGCACTAATCCCTGCAACCATTCTAGCTATAGGCATATTACCATAACTACGTAAAGCAACTTCAGCATACTCTTTAGCTTGTTTGTAGTCTTCATTGGCAAACCGAGATTGTGCTTTTATTTGGTTGAGCAATAAATGCTTAGGGCTAATTTTTAATAAGAAATCTACTTGTTTTTCAGCTGCATCAAATTGGCCATCACTTACTAATGCTTCGGCATAGAGCATTCGGGCTTTATTATCATTTTTATACTGAGTTAAATAAGCGTTAAATGCTTTAACTGCCAAGAGTATTTGCCCTTCTTTATAAAAAATTTGTCCTTGAAATAACTTTGCTTCAACAAAATTAGGTGTTGTAATCAAAACTTCCTCAATTGAAAACAAAGCAGCCTGTAGATCATTCTCCATTGCTGATAAGTAAGCTTTACTTAGCGATATGAACGGAGAACCACTGTTACTTTCAACAACTTGCTCAAATAATTTCCTTGCCAGTGGTAAGTCTCCTTGTTCAACATAAGTCATGGCGAGGTAGCTTGAAATGACAAGTTCAATTTCTGGGGTGATGGTGTTTGTTAATAAGCCTTCAAGGGAGGCACTATCAACAAGTTTAAAATGAACTTGTGCCAGAATAGATAAAAGTTCTGGTTGAGCAAAACCATATTCATAAGCTCTGTTTAATTCTTTTTCTGCTTGTAACCATGAACCTTGCATTGCATATGCTTTACCTAATAAAAAGCGACTTTGAGCATTTCTATTTTCTATTTTAATTGCATTTTTTAAATGAATAATTGCTTCAACTTCATTACCTTGATCTAATAAAGTTTGCGCTGACTTTAAATTATCATCAAAAGAGCTTCCACCACAGCCAGACAAAGAAAACGCTAATACCGCACTTGTTAATAGTAATTTACTTTTTGAATTAATTATCATCATTCTTCCTGAAGGTTTATTTTTATTACAGTGAATAAAGATTACCATTAAGCAATCTGTAAAAAAACATTTTTAAATAACTAGTAGACGACTGCCTGTTGCCCACGTAATATAATTTTGTGTCTATGCATTGCTCCTAGGCAGAAGTTCAAAAGTCTAGTATATGAGAGGAGGGTAATAACGATGTCGGTTAAAATCGTTATTACAAACAGTAGCACCGAAGTAAATAAAGCTTCGTCGCTTTTATACCGCGCTAAACTCTTTAAGATCTAAATACTAATGCTCAATATCGCACATTAAGCGACTAAAGGAATGACCGCTCTTTTTTTTAATAATAAAGAGAATAACAATAATAACGTTGAATAAATAACAACATGCACTTACTTAAAAAGTATAAATTTAAAAGCTACATTCCCCTTTTTACAATGACCATTATTGTACTTATTTTTTCGCTATTAAATTGGCCAATATTAGTGACATTGTGGCGACATAGTTTTGATGACGGTACGTATTCTCATGCTTATTTAATTCCTATTATTGTCGGCTATTTGTTTTACACATTATCAGAGGCAAAAGAACTAAATGTTAGGGAACGTTTCTCATTGCCTGCATTTAGTATTCTGCTTACAAGTAGCTACCTGTTATTTGTCACTAGCACCGCACAAATAAGTTTGGGGTATTGGTTAGCCACATTATTACTACTGTGCGCAGCTATTAACTTTATTTTCAAAAATAATATAAAAGTGCTTTTTGCTGCCTGCTATTTAATATTTTTAATGCCTTTATGGGGGCTATTAACGATACCTTTACAAGATTTATCAGTTATAGCTGTGAATACTATGATGAGTTTCACCACGATTCCTGTGTATGTTGAAAATCAATTTGTGTATATTCCTTCAGGCGTATTTGAAATTGCAGGGGGTTGCAGCGGTTTACGGTATTTACTCACCTCGTTAGCAATCAGTTCCTTGTATGTTTTTCTTTATTTACGCACAACGAAAAGCATTGTGCTATTTGCACTCACTGCTATTTTGGGTGCCTTATTAACTAACTGGATACGTATTTCACTCTTAATTATTATTGGCCATCAAACTGAAATGACCAGCTCCTTGATGGAAGATCACAATACTTTTGGCTGGTATTTATATTTACCCTTTATGTTATTGTTATTCAAGTTTGGTGCTTATTTAACTGATAAAGAAAGTGCTAAAGCTGAAGAAACACATACGAAAAAACAGCCTAGCGCCAGCAAGCCTCAAGTAGCACTTTATGGTATTTTGTTTCTAGTATTAATCATTTCATCTACCGCTATTAAGCAAAAAACTATTGATAGTCAAACCCGTAACGAGTTAAGTCGCACGACTTTCACTCAAATAAAAATTAAGCCAACAATACATTATTATTCTACTGTTGAAGTTATAAAAAATAACATTAGCGACACACATGTAATATACAGCTTTAATGGTGATGATTTAGATGGTAAGCCAACATACTTTGATAATGACTTAATTCCTGCTAATTGGAGGATAATAAAGAAAAGCAAAAACGAACGACAACAAACATACTTAATTTCCAAAGGCAGTAAACAGGCTGAATTAACCGTTAGTTATGAAATAAATGGAGAGCATTTTGGCCGTAATAAAGCATTTAAAATAGCCCGACTCAAAAGTGCCTTGATTGGTTTAGGCACAACTAGATTGCATTGGAGCTTTAAGATAAAGGTAAATAAATAGCTAGGTATTACTTAATAATTGCTTTTGCACTATTTTAATGACGAGTATGACTCCCTAACAACTAAAGCGTCTTTACTTCCAAATAATGAATCACACACTTCACAGCTGGTTGTCTATATGTAGGCAACCAATACTGATTAAAAGTGAATAACGCTGCGAATACTCTTGCCTTCATGCATCAAATCAAAAGCCTCATTAATGCGATCTAAACCCATTGTGTGCGTAATAAAATCATCCAGTTTAAATTCTCCATCTAAATAGCGCTCAACGTATTCAGGCAACTCACTACGGCCTTTTACGCCGCCAAAAGCACTGCCACGCCATACTCGTCCAGTAACCAATTGAAATGGTCGTGTTGATATTTCTTGCCCTGCGCCAGCAACACCTATAATCACTGACTCACCCCAGCCTTTATGACAACACTCTAAGGCGCTTCGCATGACATTAACATTACCAATACATTCAAAGGAATAATCAACACCACCATCGGTCATCTCAACAATCACATCTTGAATAGGCTGATCGAATTTTTTTGGATTAATACAAACTGTAGCACCCAGCTTTTTCGCCAACTCAAATTTAGATTCATTTATATCAATGGCAATAATCGTACTCGCTTTTGCCATTGCCGCGCCAATAACAGCAGAAAGTCCGATACCACCTAAGCCAAAAATAGCGACAGTATCACCCGTTTTTACTTTAGCCGTATTCATTACCGCGCCGATACCTGTAGTAACACCACAACCCAATAAGCACACCTCTTTTAAAGGCGCTTTTTTATTCACTTTTGCTAATGATATTTCGGGTAAAACCGTGTATTCAGAAAACGTTGAACACCCCATATAATGATAAATAGGCTGACCATCTTTATAAAACCGAGTAGTACCATCAGGCATTAGGCCTTTACCTTGAGTTTCACGAATTTTTTGACAAAGGTTTGTTTTGCCCGATAAACAAAATTTGCATTCACCACATTCAGGCGTATATAAAGGGATAACATGATCACCCACCTTTACGCTCGTAACACCGTCACCTATTTGCTCAACAATACCACCACCTTCATGGCCTAAAATAACAGGAAAAATACCTTCTGGATCCTCACCTGATAAAGTAAAAGCATCGGTATGACAAACACCCGAAGCAATAATTTTAACTAAGACCTCACCTGCTTTAGGTAGCATTACATCTATCTCTTCAACCGATAACGGCTGATTTGCTCCCCAAGCAATCGCGGCTTTAGATTTTATAAACTGATTATTCATAACAAAAACCTTTTAAAAATAGCTTTATTCATTTTTTTTATTCCATAAGTTTTGATTTTTTTTAACTGAAAAAAACTCATCGGTATGCCAGCACCTTGGGAGTAAGTCTAATTTTTGCCTTTCTTTATAATTTGACGAAAGTAATTCAAGAATTTCATTCATGCGCTCTTTACTTAAACTAGCAAGTTTTTTTGCCATGTGCGGAAAATATAAATTATTTGCTTTATTAACTTCAATATTATGACCATAACCCACAAAAGCTAATTTTCTGGTTGCTATACGACATAAGGGTTGCTCTGGATCTGGAGGGTACAAACGATTTACAATGGCATATTCGTAACAATTCCCTTGTTCTCCCATTCCACCTACGGGCATATAAATGACCCCATAACCTTGAGGAAACATGCCCGTAATGTCATATAACGCATCAACAATTTTTTTTGAGCAGGCACCAAGTTCAGCATTCTTATTGAGTACCTGAAATACTTTAGGCAACACTTTATAATTATAACTATCTTTGGTTGAAAAAATAATTGAGGCATAAATTTGTGGTACTTTTAATAAATTACCAATACCTAGTTTTGGCTTAAAACTACTTTTAACAAGTTGTTGTAAAAATAGAGCCTTTGCTTTTTCATCAATAACAAAGCGATCGCGATCTTTTTTTGAAGAGCCCACATAAGCAGGAGCCGCTAAACCGTCAATAATATATTTTAGCGTTTGTTTATAGTTGATTTGTAAAAGTTTTTGTCTTGATTCTATATCTAGTGTTCGAAAAGGGTTTTCTTGGCCATTACCACCAAGTAATATTTTTTGTGCCTCACCGTGATAATGACCTATATCTTGTAGTAAAGCCGCCATAATTAACGGTACTTTTAATTGCTCGTTAATCCGTTCTTGTAACTTTTCATTGAAGGGATCAAATGTGTTATCAGAAAATTCTGCTAAGGTATTAATAATATGAGGTGCAGATAACCCACCATCAAATAACAATTTATCGAGTAAACGAATGCTTAAAACTGCCTTATACAACCCTCTATTTTGCTCATTATGAATCGCAATTTTTTTACCTTCCGTAGGAGTAATTAATTGAATGGTGCCTAATAACTGTGCTGACTTTCGATTGCTTTCATCAAAACTATTACCTTCTGTTAGATCCAGTATTTCATAACAAATAGACAATAAGTGGTTGTATCGTTTGGTACTCTCTAATTGTAAAAGCTCTTGACGCCGCGGACTTACTTCTTCATCAGTAGCAACAAAATTGTTATCTTCAAAAAAACTAATTGCTTGTTCAAGTATTGAGTCGTTAGGCTTATCGCGACTATAAATCTTGCTCAGCAAAACCTGTATTTGACAACTATAATGCGTTTGATGAAGTGAATGAGTAGCCATTAAATTAAATCAAATAAGAGAACGAATACTAATGATAATAAATCACTCGAAAATCAATAACAAATATTTCCTTTAAAATAATAAATTATATTTTATGTGAATATAAACTTTACGCTTATGTGACGTTGTCACGGTCAGTCATATTTTTATCTGATAATTATTCAAGCACTTTTATTTTGAGAAAATGATAATAAAAAATATTGGCGGATTAGATAAAATGTTACGGGTTTTTATTAGTCTTATTGGTATAAGCCTAGTTTTTTTAGGCTGCAAACCGACTGAGGCTGAGTTGATTTAATGCCATTATTAACGGGCACTCTTAATGTTCTCCCCCTATATAGAATACTGAATACTGACCCAATAAAATGCAAGTAACCACTTGATTATAAAATTTAAAAGCGACGTATCAGTCGCTTTTAATACGCTGTAAAAATGGCTAAGTAAAGAAGTTCATATCATTCACTCGTTGTTCTAATTATTAAATAAATAGCGCGATAATTAGTGATTTTAACAAGTATAAATGATCACATATTTAGTGTGATTGGGATTATTTGCTACTTAACACGTTTAATTCTTTTTGGGCTAAAAAATTATCCATTTTTGAACGCAACAATTTATACAATAAAATAGAGCCATCTATTTCTTCTTTACGATTCGTTAAACTTTCAATATTTAGCCCTAAAGGTAAATCATAAGGAAGTACTGCATCTAAAATTTGCTGTAAGCTATTGGTACAAATACGAATTGATTCATACAAAGGATTTTGTGCATTTAAAATACGTAAGCTAGTGGCTTCAGGAACATTCACGCCTAACCAATCTATAAATTCTAACGTTTTTTTACTACCACATGGCGAAAAGGTTAATATTAACCGTTGTGGCTTCAACCCTTGTTTTTGACATTCAATGGCATAGCGGGTCAGTAAATCAATGGTAGCTTGTGGGTTGTATATTGCCTGTGAAACAAAAAAGTTACAGCCTTGTTGATGTTTTTCAATCAAACGTTCATGCTCATTTTTTTTACTTGCATGGCGCTCAGCAATAGTAACACCGCCAATAAAAAAATCATGCTGATTATCAACGAGTGTTTTATAAGCATCAGCCAAAGATAATGAAATTTTATTATTTTTAGAAGGGCTACCAACAAGTACAATATCTTTAACACCATATTTATCCCAAGCTTCACTTGCCCACTGATCAAAACTATCACTGTCAGATTGAATAACACTTTTGTAAGTAATAACAGGGCGTTCAGACTTTTCATTCAGTAAAGATGAATAAAGCCTAACATCATGAGTCGATTTAAAAGGAAAAGGTCTTGGCTTGCTAGTGCGTGAATCTTCATCTTGAATGTCATAAACAATTAAACCGTCAAAATCTATGTCACTCACTCGCTCAAGTAATTTATCTGCAATTGTAGCGACTTCCTCTAGTGGCATATCACTTTTAGGTGGCGTAGTACCAATGAAATAGACACCTCGATTGATATCATTATACCTAGCTTGAAGTTCAGATTGTTTATTCAACATAATGTTTCTTTGTTTTGATTTAGACGTTTAGATGTCTATATGGTCTTTTAAATACACCGTCTTGTCAACCTTTGAGCAGTAAATAATCAAAAAAAAACCAGTACCTGCAAAAAGCAAACACTGGCTAAACCATCAAAATTTAATTTTCAATTCTAAGGGTAAATCACAAAGTAGCACTTAGTGGTTATGTGTCCTGAAGCATAACCACTAAGTTACCAGCTTCGTTATTG
>Ga0209081_1002722_pt1 | contig 10170 bp, 8 predicted proteins | sample GOMGulsemesocosm_4_FD_184636 | JGI IMG/M metagenome (GOLD analysis project Ga0209081, IMG submission 184636) | Methane-oxidizing microbial communities from mesocosms in the Gulf of Mexico - GOM15B Gulf of Mexico (SPAdes) (version 2) | ecosystem: Environmental > Aquatic > Marine > Cold seeps... | reverse complement strand
TGAAACAGATCCATCAATTAAAGGCGCTTCAGCAAGTGCTCGTACTAAACCGGCAACACTATCCACTGGCTTAATTGTGCAAGTGCCTGAGCACATTTCTACAGGAGATAAAATTAAAGTAAATACTGGTGATCACAAGTTTATGGGTCGCGCTGACGCGAAATAAACTTAAACGCTTTCATGAAAAGGTAAAAATATAAAGGTAAAAAAATGACTGATAACCTCGAATACTCCATTGGCACTTTTGGGCAAAAATGGGGAGCTGCTGAAAAACAGCAGTGGTTTACAGAGCAATTAATTAAACGCTCGTATCATGACGAGGTTATTAGTAAAATTAATGCGTTATCATCTCATTTTGATGTTGTGCAATATAGTGCATTGACTATTGATGAAGCTCGATACCCATTATTTGTGTTGAAAAGTAAGCATTGGCAGAGTGATAAAAAAACGCTGCTTGTTACTGGTGGCGTGCATGGTTATGAAACCAGTGGCGTACATGGCGCACTTCGTTTTTTAGAAAATGAGATCAATAGTCAACACTCAAGCTACAGTGGATCTTTTAATTTATTAGTTGCCCCTTGTGTAAGCCCTTGGGGTTATGAAACCATTAATAGGTGGAATCATAATGCTATTGATCCTAATCGATCTTTTTATGCACAAAGCCCAGCTCAAGAGTCATCATCACTAATGAGTTTTATTCAGTCACTTGATGTTGATATTTTTGTTCATGTAGATTTACATGAAACCACAAACACAGATAATACCGTTTTCAGGCCAACACTTTCAGCGCGTGATGCAATAGAGCAGAAAAACTGGAATATTCCAGATGGCTTTTATTTGGTTGGCAATACGCTTAACCCTCAAGCTGACTTTCAGCAAGCAATCATTAAAAACGTTGAAAATGTCACTCATATTGCCCCAGCAGATGAAAACGGCAAGCTTATAGGTGTTGAACTTGAGCAGCTTGGTGTTATTAATTATTCAGGAAGGGAGTTAGGGCTTTGTATGGGGCTTACCGATGCTACTTATGTTACCACTACTGAGGTTTATCCTGACAGTCCTAATGTTGATGATGAAAACTGTATTATTGCGCAAGTTGCAGCCGTTACAGGCGCTCTTGATTTTATTCTTAAAAAGTAGAAAAATCCACATCAAAACTCCTCTTGTAGTTATTCGCCCATATGTTTGTAAGACATGTCTTACAAATATGTAAGATATGTTGTTTCTTTTCTGTGGTTACTAGTTTTAGTCCTATATAAGTTGTTGAATTTAAAATTAAATTTGTATTATTGCTTATTGTAAACAAGTTGTACTTAAAAATATATTTTTAACCTCCTTCGAAAATTATTTTTTAGGTGTAATATTAATCATGTCAGGAAGGCACAGAGCAGGAAGCTCTTTTACTATATTTTACTAGAGTAATGATTACTTGATGTAAAAGTTACTGAAGTAGGGATTACTAAATTGGAAGGAGGCTTAAGGATTGAGTCAAGTGAACTGGACTTCACTAACGGATTAAATGAACAAGGATGTGAGTCAGTCAGGATGATTGATGTCAGGAAGACGCTGTCTAGGAGACAAAATGCTTTTTAAATGGAATGGATAAAGCAGATTATAAAGGAATGATTCAAGGATGTAGTGTTGCAGGGAAGTATATGGATATATAGCCAAGGACAAGAGTAGGATTTTACTCAAAGGACATACTAAGGAAAGTTTTTACGGATGAAATGAGAACATTGAATACAATGCAGGATGCATATAAGCTAGTTATAAAATGCAACTCTGAGAGTTGCATTTTTTATGCGTGTTTTTTATACCAAACTATCTAGTAATTTATTATCAGTCAATCTAAATATATTTTAATCATCAGGGTAGGATCGCGCATTTCAGATAAATAACACAGTATAATAAAAAAAACTTGAACTTTATTGATATAACATGATCAGATCAGTTTTGATGGTAAAGTGGTTTGTGGCTCCAAACATGGTGGTATAGATGCTTAACAGCTAATGACTGCAATGGTGGTAGAAAACGGCCTTGTTATTTACTAAAAAGAAACGTCAACAAAAACAGAGCAGGAAGCATCTTATTATATAAGGTCACTCAAAGAAGACGTAAAAAAAGTGTCTGGTTACATAAGAGGTCATTGGGCTATTGAAAATAGTCAGCACAGGGTACTAGATGTGACATTTAGAGAAGATGAATGTCAAATTTATGCTGACGATGGGGCAGTAAATTTATCAACCATCAGACGAAAATTATTAAATTTAATCAAAGCACACCCACTAAAAGATAGTGTTGCAGGAAAAATGCAAAGAGCATGTTGGGACACCAAATTTAGAGCGGAGATATTATTTGGTCATAAATCAACCAAAGCATAATCCCGCCCTGCTTAAATCCCCACAATCTGTCCGTCTACCTTATTAACGCACTTAAAAACGCAAAAAGTAAATTAAATTGCGAAACATAATAAGGTAGACATTATGCTAAAACATAACATTAAACACGGCATTCAACATATAACAAAACGCTTCAAGGTTTTAACACTAAATACATCAATAACAATAATATTAATAAGCCTAGCAGCGTGCAGCCCTGATCCAAGCCTAAGCACAACCCCAGTTGAAACATCAGAAAGCAGTTTTGCTCAAAATCATAGTAACTCTGTTAGTGAAAACAACACTCAATCGATATTAACAATTGATAACAAGCCACTCACTAGTGACAATTTTATAGAGCAGTTTTCTTTCCATGCAGCTCACTTTTTAACCCTATCATTTGAAGAACAATCGCATGTTCTTGATAGGTTTTATGACTACTATTATTATATTAATGAAAATGACTTAAACCGCATAGCCATACAAGTAGCTCAAAATTATAGTGCTTGTTATAGCCATAACCAAAATCAAGAATCGAGTCAAAGCCTACCTTTAGGCAACTCTCAAAATATCCTCCCAAATATCTTCCCAAATAAACCTAAAAAAAGCGCCGCTACTAAACGCTGCAATAGTATTGTGTACCTGTCATTATTATTTTCACTAACAGAGCAAGTTAAAAATCATCCTAAATATAAATCAGAAACAAACATATCGATGGATGAATTAATTAGCCTTGCTCATCAATTACCGCAATATAAAGTGCTTACAAAACTCACCAACAAACACCTGTTTTTCACTTTAAATGTTTTTGATATGTTAATAAGTAATCAATCAAGTGATTATGCAATAAACTCACAGTTTCTAGCGCAAGCGAGCAATATTCAACAAGAGATAAATAATAACCTTGAACTATCTAACCTATATTTCATTGAACTCACAGAGCTGTTAGATCACTTTTGGAACGATGCCATAAGTACACAAGCACTACTTGAACAAATCAACCTAATTTCAACTATTTACTTAACATCAAAAAATAAAAAACTTCACATGCTTAGTTATAAAGCAAAAGTGATTTACTCCCTTCATACCAATCAACTAGGAAAAACGTTAACCCATTTCGAAAAAGGGCTAAATAACTTTACTAACCTTGAACAAAAAGAAGAATTTATCAGTTTTACTACTAACACTCTTGAGCACTATATTGCTTTCGAAGCCATTAGCCATAAAAAGATTAATGCCTTTATTTCAAAAGTACACCTAGCTGCTTTTCAGCAACTAGCCGTCCCTAGTATTTATTATCAATTTAACACTCAACGCATGTTATTAAATGCATTATCCTCTTCTTTAGCCAGTATTGAACAGCCTGTAATAAAAAAATTAGCTAAAACCGATATAGACCAAATGCTCGCGAATAGCTTATGTGTATGTAGTCGCAATGTGTTAATTATTTTACAGTTGAAACTCTTTTATAACCAACTAAATGTCCAGCAAGTAACTAACTTGTTTTTTCAGCTTAATATAAATGAATTATTAAATGATAACCTGTTAAACAATTTACTAAACGTTGCAGACAATCAGTTTACTGCCATGCATAAAGGTGAGCTATTAGCATTATTGTTAAGCGAGCAAAAAATGATTGAGCGCGATTACCCAAAACAAGCTGAAAGCTTGTTAGCGTGGAAAATAGACGTTAATTTTGACCAAGGAATGCTGTCATTAAGTGACTACCAACAACTTGCACAAAAATTGGGTGATAGTGAATTTCTCATTCAAGCGGCAGGTCTTCTTATGTTTAATCCTGATAAATTTAATGAAGCAGAAACTTTGATTGATGATATTTTAAAAACAGAGCCAGATAACGCAGATGCAATAAACTTAAAAGCACTTATTATTGAAAAACAGTTAGGCGTGAATGCCGCTATTGATTATACCGAAAAAAGATTAGTTCAACACCAAAGCGAAATACTAACGCACAACCTAGCAACATTTTATATGCGTGATGGGCAGTTTGATAAAGCAGAAGACATTTATAGCCAACAATTTTATCACGGAACTTTTATTGGTTTTGATACCTATAAAAACCAAGCATTAATTGCATTACACAAGAAGAATTATGAACAAGTAAATAACATGATTTATCAATTAAAAACGAGTGATGAACTTATCGATAGTGATCTTTTTATCATCTCAGCAATCGAGCACACGCTGCAATTAATGCAATCAAACACAAACTTACCTAACAATAACCCCAAAAACAAACCCCAAAATAAAGCTAGCAATAGCAACATTACTGTTGATCCTTATTACGAAACATTAGCCACAAATTTTACATTTAAGCAGTTAAGTAACATAATTAAAAACAATGGAATAAGTAATGATTGGTTAAATCAACAGCGTGAAGCTAAAGCAAAACATATTATAATAACTCCATAATTATATTAAAATATAGGTCCTTAAATTCAAGGTTTAATTAAATGGCATTAATTAGAACAATAGCGGTAAGCCTAAGTTTATTTTGTATATGCGTGTTCAGCATTCATGTATTAGCGCAATCTAGTGCGGCAACAAGCGCCCAAACAATAACGTCAAAAAGCTTTAATGAAGACGCGTCATATCAAGCACGTATCGCGTTGGTCATTGGTAATGCTGAATACAAGCGCTATAACGCTCAAATAAAAGACACACCAAACGCTTATAACGATGCTGTTGACATAGCTCAACGGCTACGTACCTTAGGATTTCACGTTGTTGAAGTGAAAAATGCAACACTCAACGAAATGAATAATGCTATAGAACAGTTCGGTGAGCTACTTGATGAACACAAGGGTAATGCCACTGCACTATTTTACTACGCTGGGCATGGTTTTCAAATTAATGGCGTAAATTACTTTGTTCCTGTTACTGCTAATTTAAACAATATCTCTAAGCTTTCAGAAATAAAACAAAAATTAGTACCCATGTACTCAGTTATGTCGTTATTAACTGAATTAGAAAATCGATTAAATATCATCATTCTTGATGCTTGTCGTAATAATCCCTTCGAGCGCATATTAACCAATACAGGTAATAGCCAAGGTTGGGCTAAAATTAACGCACAAAAATTAGTTAACGCCTATCAAGTTGAAAACAACTTACCTAAGGGGTTATTAGTGGCATATGCTACCGCACCAGGCAAGCTAGCTTCTGATTTAAGTGTTAATGGTAACAATGGTCTATTTACCAGTAACTTGCTTAAATATATAAGTGAAGATGGCTTATCAATATCTGAATTATTTATAAAAGTACGCACTGCTATTCAAAAAGAGAGCCACGGCAGACAAATAAGCTTTGTAGACTCAGTTTTAGTAGGTGAACAACCCTTTTGTTTTGCCCTAGGTCCGTGTGAGAAAGGCATGTCGACAACGGCCAAAGGGACATTTATTAGCTCAGTAACTTTGTTATTTTTAGTATCCGCAGGCTTTATTTATCATCGTAAAAAAACGGCTTGGGTAAAAGGGATAGATTTAAAGCAAATGCTGTTTGCCGATGAAGAGATGGTAGAGCAATTATTAAAGCGAAGTCGTTTTGGTAGTCAAAAAATAGTAGGGTATTTAAAAGATGTTGCCAACAAACGAATTTTAGCGTTAATCAACAATGAACAAAACCTTATAGTAGGTCGCGATATCGCTTGTAATGTAGTAATTGAAAGTGATGAGATAAGTAGTAACCACCTAGAAATTGGTTTTAACAATAAAACACAAACTTTTTGGATAAAAGACTTAACCTCTACTAACAAAACATGGTGGGGTAAAGATAAGCCACTAACACCAGAACAAAAAACAGTTATAGAGTCAGGTAAATTATTTTATTTGGCAGGGCAGAAACATCCGTTAGTGATAATTTCTAAAGGTAAAACCTAAGCTAAAATATAATTATACAATAATTAGTATACTGCTATACTAAATCATATGAGACACATGGGACAAATAGAGGGCAGCATGGGACAAAAGTATTTTAACAGTGATATTTCTACTGGTTTTGTTAAGGAAGTTGTTAAAGACTTTCAGGAACAGGGTGTTACTCTTTCAGTTAATAAAACCTTGGTTAATAGACTGGTTATAAAGCCATCTGCAGTTATTTCTGGGTTACGAAAAAGTTCTAATATCCCTATTAATAAAAATTTATCCTTATTAAATAATAAAAATGTAAAACGCCATATTATTCACGCTGATGTAAATAAACCTATTAAAGCAGATTTTGCTAATTTATCTTCTTTTACGCAGCCTAACATTACCCAAGCACAGTTAAGCGCTGAATGCCAAGCTATTATATTAAATACGTATCAACTGTTTAGTGCGCGAGAGTTGTCGGTGCATTTTCATACAAGTTACGATGCAATGAGAAAACAACTTTTACGTACAAATGCTATTTTTATTATAGCTAACAACAGAAAAACTAAACTTTATCCGATAGAGTTGTTTGACAAAACAACTACTAACCCTATGTTTAATGAATGTTTTAAGCATGTTGTAAATACACTTCGGGCTATCGCAATGAATGATGAAGAAATTTTATGGTGGATTGCAACACCTAAACAGTTGGTGACAAAAAATAATTATGATGATTTCGATGAACACTTACAGCAAAAAAATTATGCTGCTGCTCTTAAAAATATAGCTGACAAGCCTGAGCCAATTTATACCAGTGTAACTCCTTTAGATTTAATATTAGCAGACAATATAGATGCTTTGTTAGTGCTACTGAGCAAAGTTGCTGCAACTGAAACTCAAGAAATTCAAAAACAATTGGTAAAAGTAGAACTAGCCAATGCGCTTAATACCTTATTAAAATATGGTATAGAGGAGTTTCATTGTAACGATGTGTAAAACATATAAAGGAATACCTGAAATTAACCAAGGGATAATAGCAAAGAATACTGAATTGTATCGTGTTTTTAATCGAAACTATGAAGCTGTCAATTATCCACCTATTGATTTTGATTCAATGTGGCGTTTTTCACCTTTAAGCCTACCTGTAGATGGCGATGTGCAAGGGTTTTATGTAGGTGACTCGGTAGCGACCTGTTTACAAGAATCTTTAATGCGCAAGGACTCAGATCCTTTTATTAGCTCCCCAAAAATTGAAGAGCGAGGAGTATGCAAAGTACGTTTTAAGCGTGATGTAGTTGTTGGTATTTTAACCAGTAAATGGTTAATTAAAGCTATTGGTGAAGATGTAATTGCCAGTAATAATTATGAAAAATGTGCTGCTGTTGCCCGTGTTGTATTAAGTGCTTATGAAAAGCTTGATGGGTTAATGTTTAGAAGTTACCAAAAAAAAGGGGAAACAAATAACTATGTGGTATTTAGTAGTCGGGTTGAGCTGTTTGATATTGAAGAAATAACTTCATTTACTGACGCTTTAATCTCTAAAAAATATGGCACTGAGTTGTATTTTGAAGCAGAGCAATCTGGCTTCCATTTGTCTTGCTCTGTATATGATCAACTTAATGCACTGGGTTTAAAACTTTCTAACTAAAACAAGTCAACTAAAAAAACTTAGTTCAATCTGTTTGACGCATAAATTTAGATGAACATACCCATCATTAAGCTTGATCAATCAATAAATGATGTCTATTATCATCATTTAAGGCACGTTAAAGTCAAATATAAAAAACATGAATACAGATGATTTAAGCCACATAGGCCTACAAATAAAAGAATTACGTAAACAAAACGGTTGGTCTCAGCAGGTGTTAGCACAATTGTCGGGGTTAGACCGAACAACTATTGGTGCGTTAGAGCGAAACGATTATTCTGATATTGGTATAAGAAAAGTTCAACGTGTACTGCAACTATTAGGGAAATCGTTGGTATTAACGGGAGTTGGCTTACCCACGTTAGATGATTTAAATGTCGAAAACAATGAGGTTAAGGAGCGAAACAATGGCTGACATTGACGTTTACCTTAAGCCAAATGTAAATGAGCAAAAAACGAACCTACTTGGTCGTTTGATTAAAAATGCTAGAAAGCATGTTTTCTCTTATCAGCTAGGTGCCAATGAAGCATTGTCTTTAACTATGCCGGTACGTACCGAAAGTTATAACTTTGATGATCTACACCCTGTATTTCAAATGAATTTACCAGAAGGTGTTTTACGCCAAGCAATAGAGCGTGCCACAGCAAAAACTTACGGCAGTGATGATTTAACCATGTTGGCATTGTTAGGCTCAAATCAAATTGGGCGTATTGCTTATGCTATAGCAGAACAGCCATTAATTAAACAAAACACCATCACGCCAGATTTAGCAACGCTACTATCAAATGATGATGCGGCTTTGTTTGGTCAGTTGTTAACACAATTTGCCACATCGTCAGGCGTTGCAGGTGTACAGCCTAAGGTGTTGTTGAACTTAAAAAGCAAAGCAACGTTGCCTTTACAATCATACATTGTTAAAGGTTGGGGTAATGAATACCCAGAGTTGGGTTGTAATGAAATGGTTTGCTTAACTTTGGCTAAAAATGCGGGTTTATCGGTGCCAGAATTTTATTTAAGTGATAATGCCAAACTGTTAGTGAGCAAGCGCTTTGATATTGTCGCTCAAAATACCAGTATCAGCACAAATAGCAGCAGTAAAGGTAATAATAACACCGTGCCTTCCTATGAGGTTTTGGGTTTCGAAGATTTTTGCGTGTTACAAGGTAAAACAACACGCGAGAAGTATGATGCAAGCTTAGAATCGTGCACTCATACTATTAGACAATTTGTTTCACCTATACACCAGCAAAAATCCTTATATGATTTTTTCAAGCTTACTTTAGTTAATATATTAATACGCAATGGTGATGCACATTTAAAAAACAATGGTGTTATTTACCCGCATTTACAAAATTATAAAGCAGGCAGTTTGCCGTTGTCAGAAAGAAAATTAGCCCCTATGTTCGACATAGTAAGTACCGTACCCTATTTACCTAACGACAAAATGGCATTAAGTTTAACAGGATCAAAGCGTTGGCCTAAATGGAAAGTTATTGAGCAATTTGGCAAGCAGCATTGTGGTTTAAACAGTAAAAAAATAAACCACGCATACGATGAAGTTATTGCCGCAAGTGAAAAAACTATGCCATTATTAGAAAACCTTGTGAAGGCACATCCATTGTTTGAACCGGTTGCAGGCATTATGGGTACATTAATGAAAAAGTCACTCTAGATTAATATTGGTAAACTGTAGCCTTATATAAGTCTTCTATATAAATCTTATAAATATAAAATTTGATGATGTTGTCCGTCTAATCATCAAAACTGAATATAGAAAACAACTTAGATTCAAAAAAGAAAACCGATAAAGGAATTAAAATGACATCCACTCATGATCAATCACTACAAATTAACGAATATATTGATCGTTACCAAATCCAACAGGTTTTAGGTGTGGGCGGCTTTGGTATTGTTTACAAAGCCAGAGATGAAAAGCTAGACCGTTTTGTTGTACTAAAAGAATACTTACCTGAAGAATGTGCTGCCCGAAATACAGACGGACAAACGGTTATTCCACGTTCAAAACGCAGCGAAAACTATCACTTTGGGCTTGATCGCTTTTTAGACGAAGCCAAACGCCTTGTTACTCTTAATCACCCCAACATAGTTAGTGCCATAGATTTTATTGAAGAAAATTCAACCGCCTACTTGGTAATGGATTATGAGCAAGGCGAAGATTTAAGTGATTATTTAAAACGCATTAACTTTAAAAGCGCTGCGGCACAGGGCAAAGGCATGCCCGAAAGTGAAATACTCTCTATTATTAAACCAATT
>Ga0209081_1002720_pt1 | contig 10171 bp, 6 predicted proteins | sample GOMGulsemesocosm_4_FD_184636 | JGI IMG/M metagenome (GOLD analysis project Ga0209081, IMG submission 184636) | Methane-oxidizing microbial communities from mesocosms in the Gulf of Mexico - GOM15B Gulf of Mexico (SPAdes) (version 2) | ecosystem: Environmental > Aquatic > Marine > Cold seeps... | reverse complement strand
GCCAAAGCTGTTAAAAAATATGGAATTGCAAAAAAAGTATATGGTTGTGTTCGAAATGAAGCACAAAAAAAAGAAGTTCTGGACTTACAATTAGTGGATGAAGTTGTTGATATTGAAACCTTAAAAAAAGAATCAGATTTAATCGTATTAGCCGTTCCTGTTAATACCATTATTAGTTTTATTCCTCAACTTCTTGACGTTGATAAAGACACCACAATCATGGATTTAGGTTCTACAAAAGAGTTTATTGTTAAAAATCTTCCTGTAGAAATACGGAAAAACTTTATTGCAGCCCATCCCATGGTTGGAACTGAAAAAAATGGACCTAAAGCTGCAATTGATGATTTCTATGAAGGGCATACCGTTGTGCTTTGTAATTTAGAAGACAATGAAGAGCAACATGTTTCCAAAGCTTTAAATTTATTTCAGGAAATTGGAATGAGAATTGTAAAAATGGATGCAAAAGAACATGATGTGCATGCTTGTTATATGTCCCACTTGCCCCATGCAATTTCATTTTCACTTGCCAATACAGTTATGAGTCATGAGGATCCAAAATCAATTATAGCTTTAGCTGCTGGTGGGTTTAAAGATATGAGCAGGGTAGCCAAGAGTTCTCCTAGCATGTGGGCAGATATTTTCAAGCAAAATAAAGATAATTTACTTGATTCAATGGATTTGTTTGAAAACCATATGAATATTGTTAGAGAATTAATAGAAAATGAAAAATATGACGAGTTGGCTGAATGGATGGGTAAAGCAAATAGCTTACATGAAATACTTTAATAGTAAAAACAAGGACTAAACTAAGAATAAATCTTAGTTTAGTAGATTGTACATTTGCTCTTCGGTTAGTGTTTCTACACTAAGTGAAATTGCTTTTTCATATTTACTCCCTGCATCTTCTCCATAAATAACATAATCGGTTTTTTTAGATACAGAAGAACTTACTTTTGCACCAAGGGTTTCAAGTTCTTTCTTTATTAATCCTCTACTCTTAGTCATAGAACCAGTTAATACAACAGTTTTTCCTTTAAAAGAATTTTCAATAGCTTCAATTTTCATTTCCACAAGAGGCTTTATTAACTCGAAAAGTTTTTGAATTAACGTATTGTTAACTCGCGTGAACTCTAAAAATGAATTGGCCATTTGCTCACCAATACCTTCAAGGTTTATTAATTTTTCATAATCCAAGTTTATTAGATCTAAACCAAATTCTAAACAAATTTGTTTTGATGCGACTTCTCCAATATGTTCAATACCCATAGCATTGATGATTCTGTGAAGTTCTCTTCCTTTTGTATTTTTAATAGCCTTTAATAAGTTATTGATTTTTTTTTCTTTAAAACCTTCAAGTTTTTCCAAATCTTGATACTTTAATGAATATAAGTCTAGAATATCAAAGATGATTTTTTCATTAACTAATTGCTCTACGATTTTATTTCCTAAACCATCTATATTCATACAATTTTTACTTGCAAAATAAATAATTGAATTTACAACACGACTTTCACAATCTAAATTTTGACATTTAATTAAAGTACCTTCATCTAATACTTCTTGCTCACAAACGGGACAATTAATTGGTCTTACAATATCTTTTTGAGTTCCATCTCGCCTCTCTTCTAAAACTTTCGTGATTTTTGGAATAATATCACCACTTTTAATGATAATTACTTCATCATAGATTTTTAAGTTTAGTCTAGCTATTTCATCAAAGTTATGTAAACTAGCTCGCTCAACTGTTGAACCATCAATCAAAGTAGGCGTTACAATGGCTACAGGTGTTATAACTCCTGTTCTACCAACTTGCAAGGTAATATCTCTTATCTTTGTTGTTTTTTCAACTGCAGGAAATTTATATGCACATGACCATCTTGGGTATTTAACGGTGTAGCCTAATTCTTCTTGTATTTCTAATTGGTTTATTTTGACAACCATTCCATCTAGCATCATTTCAACAGAAGGACGTTTTTCTATGATTTCATGGTAAATTTTTTCAATTTCTGCTACATCATGACAAATGGTTTGAATAGGTGGTTTGGCAAAACCCAAAGAATAAATATAGTTCATCAGAGAAGAGTTTGTTTCAAAATCAAGACTATTTTCTCCTATACCCCAAACATTAAAAAAGAGTTTTCTTTTGGCTGTAACATTTGGATCCAACTGTCTTAAACTTCCTGCTGCAGCATTTCTTGGATTTGCGAATGTTGCTTCATTATTTTGAATACGTAATTCGTTGATTTTCTTAAAATCATGTTTCTTAATTACAATTTCACCTCTGATTTCGATTAAGCCTTTATGGGCAATTTGTAAAGGAATAGAGTGGATTGTTTTAACATTATTGGTAACATCTTCACCAACACTTCCATCTCCTCTAGAAATAGCTTGTTTTAATAAACCATTTTCGTAAATGAGGTTTAAACTGGCACCATCAAATTTTGGTTCACAATAAAACTCTAAATTAATACTTACTTTTTGAGCTCTTTTAATCCAGTCTTCTAATTCTTGGGTATTAAAAACATCTTCTTGTGACCACATACGACTTAAATGATTTGCCTTTTCAAAACCATCAAGAATCATTCCCCCAACTCTAATGGTTGGAGAATTGGCGTGGGTATGAGAGGGATACGTTTGCTCATGATTCAATACAACTCTATTTAATTGATCATACTCTTCATCACTTGCTATTGGGTTATCCATAACATAATAAGCTTGTGCCCACTTTATTAATAACTCTACTTTAATACCATATTCTTCTTTTGTCATTTAAACTCTTTACGTAAAATTTGAACGCTATTGTATCTAAATATGCCAATATAAACCAGTCTTAAGTACTCATATATAAAAAAGTATTTAAGAAATTATGTTACTTCTAAATTCCATTAATCCTTATGCAAAAAACACTTATAATTGCGTAGGAGTATGTATGACTATAAAATATCTTAATATAAAAGTAAAAGATTTGGAAGAAAATAAATCAATAAGTATTTCAGACTCCATAAAACATTTGATAGAGATATTTCATTTTTTAGATTTAAGAAGATTTGATCAAATAATAATATCCAATGATGTAAATATTGAAATAAACAAAATTAAAAAAAGTAAACTTAACAAAAACTCTTCCATATATGCAAAAGTGATTACTACAATTATAAAAGATAAAATACATATACTACTAATTTTAAATAAAATCTTTGCACTAACTTTGATAAAAAATGAAAAAGACGAATTTATGTATAAAAACGCCCTACACGTGTTTCACCATGAACTGGCACATATACATGATTACAATAAAAAAATTGACATCTTTGAAAAACAAATGATAAGTGAAAGATATTCTGGAATGCAAGCCATTACCTTTCCGCTTGCAGAAATTTGTTGGAGTGAATATATTGCTAACTATGTTTCTTCAAGCAGTACTAAAGCCAATTCTTTTCCTTTGGTAACAGCACAAACTCTGGCTTCTTTACTTATATCAATGGGCAAAGAGCTAAAGATTAAGATTATGGTATTCAAATCAAACAAAGATAGAAAAGACGTATTTGATGATGTAAAAAAGGATATAGAAAAAATACTAAAAACAGCAGCTTATTTACTTGGTTATTTACATGGTTTGAATATTACATTGGGTGAGTTATGCGACAAAGCAGAGTATATAATAGACAAGTCTAGTTTTAAAGATACATGGGCGATGATGAACGATGAACTATCTATTATGCGAGGTTTATATCCTTATGCTTGGGATAATCTTAGTATATATAAAAAACTTGCAAATTGTACCTTTTTTTATTATAAAAGATTAGGAATAATTTTAAAAGAAAATGAAAGTAAAGAGTTATATTTTGTTGTAATGTAACTCTTTACTCTTTACAGATAACTAATTATATTTTTGAATTATTTCTTCAACAACTTTTTCTACTTTTAAGACTGAAGCTATTTCAACTCTTTCATTATATGAATGAGGACTGAATATATTGGGTCCAATAGATGCTATTTGAAGATGAGGGAACTTATCTTTAAATATTGCGCATTCAAGTCCCGCATGAATTGCTTCTAGTGAAGAGGAGGGGATGTGTTTTTTATAGATATCCAATAAATGCTCCGCAAAATCATTGTGTTCAGGTTTCCAAGCAGGATACTTTCCACTTGTATTTACCGTAAACCCAAAACACTCTAGTAATGTTATAGTCTCGTCAACAATTCGTTTGAGTTCTTGATTATCCATTGATCTTGCACTTAATTGTATTTCTATATCATCTAGGTTAGTTTTAATTATTGCTAAGTTTATGGAGTTTAAAACGACACCCAGCTTTCCATCGTAAGCTCGAACACCATTTGAAAAGGTATATAGAAAATTTAGAATGTCATTTGAATAAAGATTTAAATGTTCCGATTTTGAATTGATTTTCTCAATTTTCATATTCTTATGACTACTGATAGGTTCCATACTTGAAGCAATTATTGCTTTTACATTAGCAGGAATTGAGTTGATACGCTCTCCCCCGTTTATATCTAAAATTATACCTTCACAGTTCTTAATTGTATTGGCAATAAGTTTAATTCCATTGGGTATTTCTTTATGAATTTCAACACCACTATGCCCACCTTGAAGTTTTGCAATTGTGATCTCATACAAGTCTAAATTATTATCATTTTTGAAAATATTTTTATTGGTATGTTTTGCAAATATATCAACTCCACCAGCACAACCAATAGTAATATCTCCTTCATCTTCACTGTCAATATTTAACATAAAGTTTGACTGTAATTGAAACTCTACATTATTGGCACCAATTAAACCAATCTCTTCATCACTGGTAAATAAATATTCTAAGTCATCACCATTTTCCATATGTTTTAACATATATGCACATGCAATTCCATTATCTGCACCCAAAGTAGAGTTTTTAGCTTTTAAGAAACCATCTATTTCTATGATCTCCGGAACTACATTATCAACTAAACAAACAATATCAAAATGTCCTTGTAAACACAAGTTCGCTTTTGAGTTAACTTTTTTACATAAAATATTATTTGACTTGTCAATTAAACACTCATAGTTATTTTTTTTGGAAAATGCTTTCATATATTCAATGAAAGGAGTATGTGTATTACTGCATCTAGGGATTGCAGTGATTTCATAAAATAATTCTATAATTCTATCCATCTATTCACCTTTGTTTTTTTGGATATTATAACGAAAATATTTTAAAAATTGATTGTGAATTTATAAAGAAATATGAGTACGAATAAGGTATTACGTGTGAGAGTTAAAAATAACTTTCAAACATATATAATCATATGTTTGAAAGTTATAAATTATAGAGTGTATTAAAAATTCTTTAAATTTCGCTTTCTATATGCAAGGAGAATTAATACAACTACAGCACCTGCAAGAACATATACCCATGTTGGAATAGGTAGTGGATCTCCAGTTGCATAAGAATGTAATCCTGACAGATAGAAGTTTACACCAAAATAAGTCATTAAAATGGTGCCAAAAGCCAATAGGGCAGCTACACTAAAGGCATATGGATTATTAAATGGCTTCATAAATCTTAAATGAATAACAAGTATATATGTCACAATTGCAACGTATGCCCAAGTTTCTTTTGGATCCCAACCCCAGTAACGACCCCAAGATTCATTTGCCCAAACACCACCTAAAAAATTTCCAATAGTAATCATAGATAGTCCAATGATAAGTGAAACTTCAGTAATAGCTGCTACTTGTTTAATTACATCATCAAGATGTTTTCTTTGTGGTGATCTAAAAACAAAAAGAATAAGTGCCATACATGACAATACTGCTCCAAGACCTAGGAATCCATAACTTCCTGTTAAAATAGAAACATGTATTGTTAACCAATAAGATTTTAATACAGGCACTAGCTCCGTAATTTGAGGATTAATATGGCTTAGATGTGCTGTGAACATAAATATACCAGCAACAATTATTGTTGCACTTAAAGCTAGAAGTGAGCGTCTAAAGAAAAACAATCCAGCAAACATTGCTGACCAAGAAATATATAACAAAGACTCATAAGTATCACTCCAAGGAGCATGACCACTAATAATCCATCTAAATCCCATTCCAAAAGTATGAGCAGAAAACAATAAAGCCAATATTGTAAAAAATGTATAGTTAATATATTTTGATTTTAATTGTTGATTAAACACTGTAGAAAAAGCAACCAGAAATAATATAAATCCAACACTTACATAAGCAACAGTAAGTTTAGGAAAAATATCCAATTCATTGAACATTATTTCATTTTCTATTTGCGTTTTACTTGGAATGACATCAGCCCCAACTTTTTCTTGGTAAATAGCTAAAAATGATAGGTATTTATCAGCATTAGCCCAGTTCTCATCTACAACAGAGTTGACAAAACCTCTAATCATTGACTCAACTGCCTCTTGATCTTTACCTGTAAATTCTTTTATAGCATCTAATGGCGTAGTCCATTTATTATTTTCTTCTTTTGTTCCAAATCGTTTTGGAACAATTCTTAATAAGTTTCCATTATATGTCATATATGATACATTTAATCTTTCATCAACATTGATTAAATCCTTTTCAAAGGTACCTCTTTTTGCAGGTTGTAATCTATTTGCTTTATCAACTTCTTCACTCAACATATAAACACCATCTTTAAATATTTCAGAAAATGCTATATATTTTCGAGAATCTTCAATTCCGATAAGTTTTTTTAGTTTTGGAGTTTTAATTTTAATCATTTTTATGTTACGCCAAAGTTCAGGTCGGGTTAACATTCCTAGAACAATTTGATCGGCATTCATACCAAACATAGTGGCTTTAGAGCTTATCTTTCGAACAATTTCAACATTAAGTGAATTTAAGGGTTTCATTCTTCCTGAATTACTTTGCGTAACAAGTTTTCCAAAATCCTTAGCTGTTTTAACTGAATCATCTTTATATCTTTTCAAATAACTTACTGTTTCACTTGTTGTTTCAGTATTTGATTCTGAAGAATTTTCGTCACTACTTGCTGCATAGGAATTAATTGAACCAAATAGTGCAAATGCAAGTATAAAAGAAGCTAAGTTTTGACCTTTTAGGTATTTTGTCAATTTAAAAAATCTTCCTTTTTTATCAAATAAATTAAGAACCAGTCCAAGGGTTAACATAAAATAACCAAAATAAGTTGGCCATTTCCCGGGGTCATTATTCACTGAAAGTATAGTTCCTTTTTCATCTGGAAAATAAGAACTTTGAAAAAATAAATAATTACCATTATGCAAGGTAGTGTTCATAAATATACGATAGTCAAAAATATTCTCTCCATCAATTACGGTAACTTCACTGGCATATGAGGAAGGTGACATACTTCCTGGATACCTCTCAAGTTGGAAATCATTTAGTTTAATTGAAAAAGGTATTTTCATTACCTTAGAACCATATTCTATTGATACTTCAGTAGAACCAATGGTTTGCGTTTTGACAAGACCTCGACTACCTTTAGTTCCTCTAAGTGTGTATTCTTTACTTTCCCCATTGATACTTGCATCCATAGATACAATACCCATAACACTAACACCTTGTTTTTGATAAGAGTAGTTTTTGTATTTAACATTCAAAACTTTGTCATTAAAGGCAATATCATATTCAAAGGAATTGTCACCAATACCTCCAAAAGCTAAAGGGTACTCTTGATAGTAAGATTTTCCACCATCTACAACTGTTACTTGTAAATATGGTTCAGAAGAAATCATGGTATTAACCGTTTCTCCTTCTCTGATTTGCATAATACCTTCAAATCCCATATACCTAGTAGTACCTGCACCTAAAACAATAAATACAAATGAAAAATGAAGAAGAAATTTTGAAGGTTTTTTCCACATTTGAAACTTATACATCACACAAAGCATGTTAATTATAATTAAAACCATTGCAGCTTCATACCAAGTTGTTCTATAAACAACTAGTTGCGCTGTTTGAGCACCATAATCATTTTCTATAAAGGTTGCAACACCTGCACCCACACCTAATATTATTAACAAAATACCCATTAACCAAAATGAGAAGAAAATACTGGTAATTTTTTTCACAGTTATAAAATCCTTGTACAAATTTCTGAAGTTTACACAAACTTAGTGAAGTTACTGTGTAGATACTTTAAAATCTCTATTATTGCTTATATTATAACAAGTTTATCGTTTGCAACACCTAAAAATAAAGGCATAATTGAGTATACTTCGCCCATGAATATAGATGAACTAAGAAAAAAGAAAACACAGTGTTTAAAATGGAAAAACATCCAGCCTTGGTATGAACAATTATTAAAAGCAAAAGAGATTAATATCGATAATCTTGAAGTTACACTTGATGATTGGATTAAAATTGGAAGAAGAGAAGATTTAAGTGAGGAACAGTACCAAGTCATAATGGATACTGCTAAGATACTTATTCCTTGGAGAAAAGGACCTTTTGATTTATTTGATATTAAAATTGACAGTGAATGGCAAAGTTTTATCAAGTATAATCTTTTGCGACCCCATTTTAATTTAAAAGATAAAATAGTGGCTGATGTAGGGTGTAACAACGCTTATTACATGTTTAAAATGCTTGAAGACAAACCTAAAAGATTAACTGGATTTGATCCAGCACCTTTGCCTATGCTTCAATTTGAATTTATGAATCATTTTATTAAAAGTGAGATAGTTTATGAAATGTTAGGCGTTGAGCATTTAGAGTTCTATGACCATAAATTTGATTTTATTTTTATGTTAGGAGTTTTATATCACAGACCAGATCCAGTTGGTACTTTAAAATCCTTAAATCGGGCATTAAATAAAAATGGTGAAGTTATTATTGATACTTTCATGATTGATGGGGAGGATGAAATTGCCTTAACACCAAATGGAAGATATTCAAAGATTCCAAATATTTATTTTGTTCCTACAATTAGTGCTTTGAAAAACTGGTTAAGTAGAGCAGGGTTTGTTGACATGGAAGTATTAACAACTACAACCACTGATAGTGAAGAACAAAGAAAAACATCTTGGTCGTTTGATCAAAGCTTGGAAGACTTTTTAGATCCAAATGATAGAAGTAAAACGGTTGAAGGTTACCCAGCTCCTAAAAGAGTTTATATAAAAGCCAGAAAAAAGAATTAAATTTAAATTTAAAATAGATCGATGGTAGAAGACTGTTCTTTTTGAAAATAAATAACTTCACTTCTGCCTTTATTTTTTGCTTCATACAAGGCAATATCAGCATTTTTGATCACATCATCAATTGAATTTGATCCATGTGAATCAAAAGTGTCTATTCCTATACAAATTGTTTTTTTAAGAGAATGTCCTTTGTCATCAACTTTAACTTCTATCTCACTAAAATCATCAATAATACTTTTGGCAATATTAACGGTATTATCATAGTCTGTATTACTTGTTAATGCAACTACAAATTCATCTCCTGCTAATCGTGCAAGTAAATCATATTCTTTAATGTTGGAGTGAATTACTTTTGCAAGTTCAACCAAAACCTTATCACCTACATCATAGTCAAATTCATCAATTACAGCTTTGAAGTGGTCAATACCAATCATTAGAAATGTGATTTTACTACTTTCATGACCTGATAATATAAGTTGTTTATTCAAGTGTTCTATGAAATATTTTCTATTATAAACATTTGTTACACTATCTATTGATGAAGATTCAATAAAATTTTTCTTTAAAATTCCACTTTGTATGATAGGAGAAATTTGAAAAAAAGACGATTGTATTACCGTGTATTTCTCATGAATAATTTCAAAGTGGGTTTTAGAGGTTGCATTAAATGAAAGAACTGCATTTAAACTGGTGTGAGTATTAATAATAAAAAAGAATGATAAATTATCATCAAGAAAAAATTCTTCACCTTTGACAAAAATCTCTTCTTTTGAGTTTTTTTCAATATCAAAAAGCGAAAAATTAAGATTATCAATAGTATAAATATTTTGAAGCCACTTAAAAATATCTTCTGCCATTTGTTTAATACTTGTGGCATATTGTAGTTGCTCATAAAGTGTATAAATATTATTTAAATCATTAAAATCATTTTCTTGAGATGATTTTTTTATTAATTCAATCATATTATTTTTCATAAAAAATCCTTAAAATAAATCAACACTACTTTCTTGGTCTTGATTAAACACCA
>Ga0209081_1002719_pt1 | contig 10174 bp, 8 predicted proteins | sample GOMGulsemesocosm_4_FD_184636 | JGI IMG/M metagenome (GOLD analysis project Ga0209081, IMG submission 184636) | Methane-oxidizing microbial communities from mesocosms in the Gulf of Mexico - GOM15B Gulf of Mexico (SPAdes) (version 2) | ecosystem: Environmental > Aquatic > Marine > Cold seeps... | reverse complement strand
GTTTGTGAGTACGAATTTCGTACTGATCACGTGCATCTTTGTTAACGTGTGGAGAAATCAAGATAGTGAAACGTTCTTTGCGAGTAGGAAGTGGAATAGGACCACGAACCTGTGCGCCAGTACGTTTTGCAGTATCAACGATTTCTGCTGTAGATTGATCAATCAAACGATGATCGAACGCTTTCAAACGAATGCGAATTCTTTGATTTGACATGTATCAAATCCCCTTTTTAAAGAACAAAAAAATACATCCCTCTACTTCCTTAGCTATTAATTAAAATAATGGAAGGGGGTGTATTACTAAAAATATTCAACCCAAAATTAGGGTTGCTGTAAAAGGTATTAACCAATTGTTAATCCTTTGCTTACTTCACCCGAAGGAAAATTCTTTAAAAGAAAACCTTCTAATAGATAAAGTAAAACCACACCTAGTTCTCCTAAGTGTGGTTACATATTATACCTAACAATACAAAAATTTCAAGGGGCTATTTAAGATCACTTACTTGAGCTGAATAATGCTATTTTATTTTATAAAAAGTTCACTTTGGCTAATTTGCAAGTACCTGCGTAGCTCAAATCCACCTTATTTATGCCAATCGAAGCCACTTGGGTGTTGAAACACGCGTAAATCAAAATGTGGCGCTATGGCAAATAAGTGGTCAAAAATATCCGCTTGAATAGCTTCATACTCACCCCAGTCAGTCGTGTTAGCAAAGCAATAAAGTTCTAAAGGTAAGCCGCTTGCCGTTGCAGGTAATTGTCGAACCATGCAAGTTAAATTATTGCGGATCGCTTCATTTTCATTCAAATACATTTCAATATAAGCGCGAAAGGTGCCAATATTAGTGAGTTGTCTAGAGTTGATTTTGCATAATTCATCACTATCGGTAACTGATTCCGCTAAACCTAGTCGTTGTTTTTTGTCGGTTAAGTAACTTTTTAATAAATGAGTATTGGCGAGAAAATCTATTTTTTCTAAACTGTAAAAATCAATGCTAGCAATATCAATAATCACCGTGCGTTTGATCCGTCTAGCTCCTGTATGATACATATTTCGCCAGTTTTTGAATGAGCCACTAATCAAGGCATAAGTTGGCACGGTTGTAATGGTTTTATCAAAATTTTCAATTTTTACTGTACTTAAGCCTATTTCAATCACATCGCCATCTGCACCATACTTAGGTAGTTCAACCCAATCACCAGCTACTACCATTTTATTAGCTGAAATTTGAATACTTGCTACCAACCCTTTGATCGTATCTTGAAAAACTAAAATGAGTACTGCGGTTAAAGCGCCTAAACCACTGAGTAAATAGATTGGCGATCGATCAATTACCAAAGAAACAATAATAATAGCAGTGACCAAATAAACGATGAGTTTAATCACTTGTAAAATAGCGTTTAAGGGTAAATAACGTTGTTTTGCACTTTCACCATATAAACTTTTACTAACATTTAAAATAGCACTAATGCATTGAGCGATTTGAAAGGTTAATAACACTTTAGCTATCAGTATTAAAATACGAGCAAGTAAAGTGTCTTGAGGAACAAGTAATGGTGTTAAAAATAAAACTAAAACAAACGGTAACAATAAGGTTAATCGGGTTAGTACTTTATGTTCAATAAAGGCATCATCCCAGGTGTTTTTGGTTTTTAAAATCAGTTTCTTAACTAATTTAAGTACTTGATGTTTAGCAATATAGTAACTTATTGCTGATATGAATATAGTTAACAAAAAGCCAATCGATAAAGCACTCATCTCCAAATGACTGCCCACAACGCCTTGTTCGGTTAACCAAGTATTAATCAACGGATGCATTCACTACCCTTGTTTTTTAATTATGTTTTTACTTGTCTTTATTCACTGATTTTGTAAATTTTTCATCAAGTCTATGATCTTTATCATGCCAAAATTGCATTAACCACTTTTGAAAAGAAATTTTATAACTGCGATCATTAAAATAATCCCCTTTTAGCACCTCACCAATTTCGAGCGTATGCACTTCAACTTGTACCGTTTTAATACGACCGCATAAAAAATCAACAAACGTCGGGATTCCATCAGGGTAATGAATAGTCACATCAACAATGGTTGTTAAATGCTCACCCATGGCATCAAGCACAAAAGCAATTCCGGCTGCTTTCGGTTTAAGTAGATGCTTGTATGGTGAGTTTTGCTTGTCATGCTTGGCTTGAGTAAAGCGAGTGCCTTCAATAAAACTCATAACACTCACTGGTTTATGTTTAAACTTAGCACAGGCTTTACGCGTGGTTGCTAAATCTTTACCCTTCAAATGTGGATTTTTACGTAAAAAAGATTGGCTATAACGTTTCATAAAGGGAAAGTCTAACGCCCACCAAGCTAACCCTAAAATAGGTACATAAATGAGTTCTTTTTTCAAAAAAAACTTCAAGAATGGCATTTTACCATGCAGAGCCCGCTGTAATACCACAATATCAACCCAGCTTTGATGGTTAGCAAGTACTAAATACCAGTCTTTTTTATTTAGCTCATCTAAGCCCGTTATTTCAATATTCATTGAAGTAAATATTTTTTGATTTATGGTGTTTAGTGCCACCCAGTTACTTGCCATTAAATCAAGTAAATAACTGAACACTTTTTGGGAAAAGCCTATTGGTATTATCGCTTTTAAAAAAGAAAAAACAAGAATAGGAATTAACCAAAATACCGTATTAATGGCATACAAAATAAGTGATAAAAAACCAATTAATTTAGCAGGTAAAAAGTTGAGCATAATAAAAACGCTTAGTTTAAAAAACAAAAATAATAGTAATCATATTTAATCATGCTTTAGCTTAAAATTATACGCTTATTAAAAAGTCGTTAAATTGAAGACTTTAGTACACATAAAAAGCAGAATGGAAATAGCGGCATATCTTATATCTGTTGAATAGAATAGTCATTTATTGCATACTGTTATTAGTAAAACAACAGGGGTAAAGATGAATTTTAACAGAGCTGTAATCAAAGTTGGCAGCGCTTTAGTAGCACCAACAAAAACAGGTTGCAGCGGTCAATATATTTTAGCAATCGCGCAATTTATCACTAAGTGTCAACAACAAGGTAAAGAAATCATTCTCGTTTCATCCGGCGGTATTGCAGCTGGCAGAACGGTAATTCAGCATGGTTCCCCTAAATTATCTATTCCATTAAAAAAGGCCATGGCTTCTGTTGGTCAAATGCAAATGATGGCAAATTGGCAGCGCTTTTTTGATACGCCTTGCAGTCAAATATTAGTCACTCAAGACGATCTTGAAGATCGTGAACGTTTTATTTCCATCAAAGAAACGATTCAAATTCAGCTAGAGAATGGCATTTTACCCATAGTCAATGAAAACGATACCGTTACCACGGAAGACTTAAAAGTAGGTGATAATGACAATCTTGCAGCCTTAGTTGCACAAGTATGTGAAGCCGATAGCTTATTTATTTTAAGCGATATTGATGGTGTATTTACCAAAGATCCCAATGTGCATGATGATGCGATACTCATGCCGACCATCGATGAAATAACAGATGAAATTTATGCTATGGCCGGTACTAGCCGTAACCCTTTAGCCACTGGTGGTATGAAAACCAAAATAGAAGCCGCTGAAAAAGCCACTGAACATGGCATTAACACGTACATTGTTAACGGCACTAAAAGTGAAGTATTTACCTCATTAATTCGACTGGTTAACCCTGGCACTTTTTTTTCTGCTAATACACATATCATCAGTGCCAAAAAGCATTGGCTCAAACATACCGTAAAAAGCCAAGGCAGAATTACGATAGATAAAGGCGCAGTAAATGCGTTATTAAATACTGGCGCTTCTTTATTGCCTATTGGCATTAAATCAGTTGCCAAACAGTTTGATGTCGGCGACTGCGTTGATTTAATTGATGTACAAACTAAAACCATTATTGCTAAAGGTATCACTCAATATAGCAATAGAGAGTTAAAACGCATTAAAGGTAAACACAGTGATGAAATTGAAATCACGTTAGGACATGAAGAAGGTGCTGTGGTGATTCATCGTGACGACATGGTGATACTGGAGCAAAACATTGAAGTAAAACCTGCAAAAATAGCACCTAAACAATTAGCCCAACAGACAGATAAAGAATAAAAATTATGAATCAATCAAATACGACCGCTTTCAGTACAACGCCTTTTTCCATGGAAAATATGGCGACTAACGCCAAAATAGCCTCTCGAGTAGCTGCGCAGTTAACAACGACAGAAAAAAATACAGTATTAAATGCCATTGCCGATGCAATAGAAACCAACAGCGCTAGTATTGTTAGCGAAAACACTAAAGACATTGAGGCTGGTCGCAATAAAGGCTTAAGCCAAGCCATGCTAGATAGATTAGTATTAACCGAGCAAGGTATTAAAGAAATTAGTTCAGCCATTCGAGAAATCGTTGCACTAAAAGATCCCGTTGGCGATGTCAGCAACTTAGCATTACGCCCTAACGGTTTACAAGTAGGTAAAATGCGTATTCCATTAGGCGTTATCGCGATGATTTATGAAGCGCGCCCTAATGTCACGGCTGAAGCCGCTGCGCTTTGTATAAAATCAGGCAATGCCGTTATTTTACGTGGTGGCTCTGAAGCAATTCATTCCAACCTTGCTATCGCGAGCTGTTTGCACACTGTATTAACTGCCCATGGCTGTGATCAAAATGTGGTTAGTGTTATTCCTGATACCAGTCGCAGTGTTATTGAAGAATTATTAAAACAAACTGAAACCATTGATTTAGTGATCCCTCGTGGCGGCGAAGGGCTAATTCGTTATGTTAGTGAACATAGTCGTATTCCTGTTATTCAGCACTTTAAAGGTGTTTGTCACCTCTATGTAGATAAATTTGCTGACTTAAACAAAGCAATCAATATTTTAATTAATGGTAAAACCCAAAAGCCTAGCGCTTGTAATGCCTTTGAAACTTGCTTGGTACATAAAAATATTGCCGAACAGTTTTTACCACTCGCGGCAAAAGCACTAGCCGATGCAGCACAAGTAAAAGTTCACGCCTGTGAACAAAGTTTACCCTATTTTAACAATGCAGAATTAGCGACTACTGATGACTATCAAGCTGAGTATTTAGCGCAAGAAATTGCAGTAAAAGTAGTCGATAGTTTTGATCGTGCCGTGGCACACATTAATGAATATTGCTCTGATCATACTGAAGTTATTGTTACTCAAGATATTTCACGTAGCCAAGCCTTTATTCGCCAACTTAATTCTTCCGTGATTATGGTTAATGCTTCCTCACGCTTCTCTGATGGCAATCAACTTGGCTTAGGCTCAGAGATTGGTATATCTACCAGTAAATTACATGCTTATGGACCGATGGGGTTAGAAGCACTGACCACCGAAAAATTCGTTGTTTATGGCGATGGGCAAGTTAGAGCCTAATACTTATGGTGCTCATGTTGGCATTAGAAGTACTGACCACCAAGAATTCGTTGTTTATGGGAATGGTCAGCTAAAGGATTAAAAAAGTAAGCGTCTTTGAATTTCACTTGCTTGCTCTATCGTAACCGAGTAATCTACGCGACCTTTTACATATAAGCAGTAGTACATAAATGATAGGTTTTGATTACGGCACTTCAAATTGTAGTGTCGCTATTATGGCTAACAATCAGCCGAAGATAGTGCCCCTGATTAATAATCAAAAAACTATTTCTTCTAATTTATACGCCCCCGATCGCGATATTATAAGCCATTGGCTATGCCAACAATTGAGCACTGAGCAACAACGTGTTTTAAAAAAAAGCCGAACATTACAATTACAAAAAGCGCAACGAGCGTTACGTGAACTAACTTTTGATGGCATTAATCACGAATTAGTATTTGGCAAAGCCGCGTTAGAGAAATACCTAGAAGATCCTGAAGAAGGCTACTACATCAAATCACCTAAATCATTTTTAGGTGCTAGCGGCCTTGCGCCGATGCAAATTCAACTATTTGAAGACATTGTTGCGGCGATGATGAGCAATGTCAAAAGCTTAACAGAGCAAAAATTACAACGGGAAATAACACAAACCGTTATTGGTCGCCCAATAAACTTTCAAGGCTTGCATGGCGAAGAAAGTAACCGTCAAGCTATTGATATACTAACCAATGCGGCTAAACGTGTTGGTTTTAAAAACGTTGAATTTCAATTTGAACCAGTTGCCGCTGGTTTTGAATTTGAAGCCAGCTTAACTAAAGAAACCAAAGTACTTGTGGTTGATATTGGTGGTGGCACTAGCGATTGTTCAATGTTACTCATGGGGCCAGAATTAAGCACAAGTGATGATAGAACTAAGCACTTGCTCGCCCATAGTGGTGTTCGTATTGCTGGTAATGATTTCGATATTCAATTAGCTTTACAAGGAATAATGCCTGCTCTTGGTATGAACAGTGTGCTAAAAACGGGTAAACCAATACCTACCGCCAGTTTCTATCAAGCGTTAGCAATTAATAATATTAATGAACAAACCGCTTTTTACAGTGCTAAAAATAGGCGTGAATTAATACAGCTTTCCCGTGACGCGAAGGAAATGCACATAGTAGAGCGCTTAATTACTGTACATGACCACAAACTTAGTTATCAATTAGTAAATGCTGCCGAACAAGCAAAAATTGCCTTATCAGAACAAAATCAACAAACGATTTGTTTAAATGACATTGATGATGCGCTAAGTGTGACTGTAAATAGTGAGATATTAAGATCAGCCAACAAACGTACATTAACAAGCATAGGTCAGTTAATAACAGCCGCGGTGAACGAAGCACAATGTCAACCAAATGTAATATTTATTACTGGTGGCAGTGCAAAATCTCCCGTACTCAGTGAGTTTATTCAACAACAAATGCCAAATACCCCCATTGTTGCAGGCGATCATTTTGGCAGCGTTACCTCAGGTTTAGCTCGCTGGGCTGAGAAAATTTACTTGTAACGGGGATTTAAATAATGCCTGTTATCATCTAACATTATCAAAAAGAAAAGGTAAAGCACAAAGGTTAACTATCACAATGTACTTATTAGTATATATTACCTTTTGCTCATCTCGTTACATGCAGAACACCTTACAAAGGCGCAACCAGCATGGTGTTTCCACTTATCGCTACAATTTTGCATAAATTTGCATTATGCACACTATCAACAGTTACATCGTCTGCAAGACGTGCTTGCCAATCAATACCAGAATAGCGAATGCTACCGCTAATATCAGTAATATCACTACTAGCAGGTACCTTTAACCCGATCATGTCACTAGAATTATCGGTATCACCCTTACTATTTTGTAAGCTTTTTAATGGCTTCCATAAAATGGCCGCTATAATGGCGGTTATAACACCTACTGATAAAATTTCACTTTGCCAACTATCGATAAAGCCGACACTAACCAAAATACCCGTGATTAAACTGGCAAGTGCAAAAAACAATAAGGGTCCACTTAAGCCCATAATACTTAATTCAATAACAAAACTAGCGCCAGCAATTAAAAACCATAAATGATCAGGGTTTTCTAAAAAATATTGCATTATTACCCCTCGTGGTTAGGTAACTTCAAACTACTCGACACAGCAATCGCTTGAGCTACCGTATTAGCAATGTTATCACCGGTTTTGCCATCGGTTAATACTACTGTGCTTTTACTCGCAATGGCTTGGTGCGCATTAATGGCTTCTTGTGCCAATGTTAACGTAACGGCTGCTTTACCTTGTTCCGTATTAGCCGCTTCACCCACCACATTTAATGCGCCAGCATCCGCTTCGGCGACTAAGCGGATCGCTTCTGCTTTACCCGTTGCCTCTAGAATTTGTGACTCTTTAGTTGCTTCAGCTGAAAGCACTTGCTCAGCTTTAGCCGCTTCAGCATCTAATACCCGTGCACGCTTTAAACCTTCAGCCTCGGTAATAGCCGCTGTTTTAACACCCTCTGCGGTTAAAATAACTGAACGCTTTTCTCGTTCAGCAGTCATTTGTTTTTCCATGTCTTCACGAATAGTTTGTGGTGGCGTGATATCTTTAATTTCATAACGAGTTACCATGACACCCCAAGGCGCAGTAGCTTCAGTCATCGAACTTAAAATTTGGGCATTGATAGCATCACGATTTTGGAAACAGTCATCTAACTCCATAGAGCCAATAGCATTACGCATGGTAGTCATGGCTAATTGCGTTACCGACATTTTATAGTCCGTAATATTGTTAGTGGCAGCAGCAGCGTCGGTGACTTTCATAAATAAAATACCATCAATTTCTAACGTAATATTATCTTTAGTAATTGCTGGTTGTGAAGTGATTTCTAATGACTGCTCCTTTAAATTACGATCAGCGGCAACAGCTTGCACATAAGGAATAATAAAGTTTAACCCTGCCGAAAGAGTTTTACTGTATTTTCCCAAAGTATAAACAACATAACCACGGTTTTGCGGGACAAAATAAATGCCTTTTTTTAACGTGTATAAAATAACAACCGTCAGCCATAAAAAAGGGCTCGTTAATAAACTTTCAACAATATTTCCCATAAGTAAACTTCCTTTATATTGATTTGCACTGATTTGTAGTAATTAATGTCATGTGTAACATTCATTGACTCTACACACTCATTTTATGTAAAGCAACGCGATGCACCACAATTAAAGATTTATTGTAATAAGGCTTTTATAGCGGATAAATCTACCTTTTTGTCATCTACTTTTAAATAAGCGACTGCTGATGCACTTTTCACTGAATTACTCAGCACCTCATCTTTTACTAATGTTGCTTCAATGACACCAGGCATATTAATTAATTGCTCAATAATATCCTCAACTTCATCTTCATCGCTAAAGTTGGTCGTAAAGCTATAACTTTTTGATTTTTTTAAGGGCTTCATGCTAAAACTGGATATTAGCCAAATTAAGCTTGATATTGCCATCACTAAAAATATGCTATGTTCATCGTAACGGCTCGCCAAAAAACCACCGATGATACCACCAACAAACGCCCCTAAAAATTGGCTACTAGAATAAATACCCATAACACTCCCTTTCACACCAGCGGGCGCAATACGAGACAATATTGATGGCATTGTTGCTTCTAAGTAATTAAAGGCGGTGAAAAACATGACGACAGATAACCCTAAACTCCATAAACCTAACGGTAATATCCACAATGAAAATAAAGCCACGCTAAGTAACGCAATCGCAGCGCTAAACATCGGCTTTTCTTGTTGTTTTTTAATCGCAATTATCATAAAAGGCACCATTAAAAAGAATGAGCCTAATAACGCGGGTAAATATATTTGCCAATGATCTTCTAGTGCTAAGCCACTCGCAACAAATTGTTTAGGTAAGGTAATAAAACAAGCGGTTAATGCCATATGTAACATAAATACGCCCCAGTTCAAACGTGACAACTGCGGATGGCGAATTAATGTGGTTATTTGTGCTGGTAAAGCAACATTGTCACCACGAGGGGCTTTGTTAATAGAATAAGGCACCATGAATTGAATCATAAGCATTGCAAGAATAGTAAGAAAGCCAGTAAACCAAAATAGCCCACTTAAACCAAAAAGATCCGCAACTATAGGGCCTATAATCATAGCAAAAGTGAAAGACAGCCCAATAAACATACCAATGGTTGCCATTACTTTCGGGCGCTGTTCTTCACGGCTTAAATCTGCGGCTAATGCTAAAATAACACTGGCAATTGCCCCCATACCCTGAATAGCTCTACCGATGACCACACCATAAATAGTAGTAGAAAGTGCGGCAACAATACTGCCAATTAAAAACACCACTAAACCGGTTAAAATAACAGGTTTTCGGCCATATTTATCTGACAATATTCCCATGGGAATTTGCAATAATGCTTGCGTTAAACCGTAAGCGCCAATAGCAAGACCTAACCATAAAGGGTTATAACCTGACAACTGTTCGCCATAAATAGCAAATACGGGCAAAATCATAAAAAGCCCAAGCATACGAACACCAAAAACACTGGCAAGTGAAAGTGCTGCTTTTTTCTCAATACGGTTTAAACCTGAAACACCCATGAACCTTCACTTAAAAGTTAAGAAAATCGTCTTAGTTTACCATGCAATTCATAACAACTAAATAAAGAAAATCACAAGGGTCAAGTGCTCAGAGCTATCATGGTCGCTTAGCACGAGTGTGCCTGAACGAAAG
>Ga0209081_1002718_pt1 | contig 10175 bp, 6 predicted proteins | sample GOMGulsemesocosm_4_FD_184636 | JGI IMG/M metagenome (GOLD analysis project Ga0209081, IMG submission 184636) | Methane-oxidizing microbial communities from mesocosms in the Gulf of Mexico - GOM15B Gulf of Mexico (SPAdes) (version 2) | ecosystem: Environmental > Aquatic > Marine > Cold seeps... | reverse complement strand
TTTACAGCCGCTGGCCATCAGCGTGAGGTTCGCTGTGTCGCGCATGGTTTGGTAATGCACTTTGGCGTTGGCCGGCGTGAGGTCATCAATATTGTAATTGTAGGCTGCGGCCAGGTTCTTAACGATGGAAACCATTGGCTGGTTGTTATCAATGGTGGCAAAGGCGCTGTAAATGCCGAGACAGGTAGCGGGTAGTTCGCCGTTTGGGCCTGGGGTGGCGCAGCCGCCGAGGCTAGTGAGTGCAGCGGCGAGCAGGGCGGTTCTAATGTTCAGCATGATGGGCCTTTTGGTTGGCTAGGGGTTATGGGTTTTTTGGCGCTATTGTGGCACAGTTTTTAGTGTTTTCTTTGGTTTTGCTGCCGCTCGGCAGTTTGACCCCTTTAATTTTCGGGTGGTGGTTTTCTTCTTTGTTTGATTGGTTTTTTGCTAGGTTGGGTTTCGCGGCCCTACAGGGATGTAGGGTCTGTGGAAAATGCATGCCGACATGGAGGTCGGTACTAGAGCAACGCAGGAGCAGTTGCCGCGGAGCAATTTTTCGCCCAGCTGGGTGAGTGACTTTTCTCTGCGCCGCCAGAGCAAACCTTTTGAGCTTAACGTCAGCAAAAGGCCGTTCCTACGCATCCTGCGTTCACGGGATTAGTGAATCCCTTCACGTTGGCCTGCGAGTGCTACGCACCGCCCTACGGGCGCCTCGCTCTGGTGTGATTTGTCGGGCCGGCTCACTCTTTATAAAACTAGAGGGGCGTCCCGCCTCAGGCGAACCTTTCGCGCACATCGGCCCTACAGGGATGTAGGGTCTGTCGGAAATGCAGGAGCAATTTCCGGCCGGTGCGCTCACTCCGAAAAATCACACCGCCACTCGGCAAGCCACAAGGATGTGGTGAATGCAGAAAACGCAGGAGCAGTTTCCTGCAAGCCACAAGGATGTGGTGAATGCAGAAAACGCATGCCGACAGGGATGTCGGTACTAGAGCACTGCAGGAGCAAGTGCCGCGGAGCAGTTTTCAGTAAGCCACAGGGATGTGGTGAATACCCCTCAAGGGGGTACCTAGTGCCGGAAACGCATGCCGACAGGGCAGCAGCCTCTCCAGAAGCCTTGCTGCATTCCCGCCATCCATGGCAGTCAGATGTCGGTACTAGAACAGCGCAGGAGCAGCTGTCGCGGAGCAGTTTCCGGCAGTTCAGAAGGGGGGATTTGGTGCCTCCCGAGGGTCTCGACTTCGGAGATGTGTTTTTAATGGGGGCTGAGCCCTTTAATTAAATCCTATGCGGCGGAGCTCATGCTCAACCCTCTAATAATGCCCAGGCCGCCGCTCGGTCTAAGGGTTTAAGCTGTTCCAGAGCGGCCAAGTTATCGGGCCTTAGGTTAAGTGTGTCCGGCTTGGCTTCCCAGTTTTTAACCGTCGCGGGGGAGACACCCGCCAGCCGGGAAAACTGGCTCATGTTCATGCCAAAATATTTTCGAAGTCGGATCACACCCTTGCCCGTTATACGAAAGCGGCGCTTTTTCCGTGCGACTGGGGCGGGTGCTGTTGGCGCCGGCTTGGCTTTCACCGGCTTGGTATTAGCGGACTTGGCTTTCACCGGTTTGGGTTTTACCGGTTTAGTTTTCACTTGTTTGGCGCTAGCTGGCTTGGCTTGCGCGCTAACCTCCGGCGCCGCATCGTCCAGATCTATGCCAAAAATATTGCTCAGGTCGCCCTTCACTTTGCGCTTGCCGGCAGGCGCCTTCGGCAGGTTAATAGCCGCCCCCACCAGTTCGCTGTGGTCCACCGAGCGCAACTCAAACAACAGCTCCGGCGCTTCGTCCAACCTAGCCCCCACCCCATACAAGACCGCGGCTATGTGCTTGCACATGTCGGCCCAGTCGGGGCAATTACACTGCAGCCTCATCTCCCCCGGCTGGGGAAACAAACCCTTTGTGGGGTCGGTAACCCGCGCCATAACCCCCGCCGATAACCGGCCCTGCAATAAATCCAACACCGAGGCCACCTCCCCCGCGCAAGCTCCTTTCAATGCCTGCCAGCGCGTTTTACTCAAGGGTTTGATGGTCGCCTCAACCTCATAGAGCGACGAGCCACTGACCAGCGCTTCAATGCGCCCTGGCCCTATGTGCAGGTGACAAACCGAGCCGTTGCGCGCGTAAGTGCGCCCCCTCGGCAAGCGGTTGTCGTAATCGCTGAACGCCTCTTGATGATCGCACCAGGCCTTGCCCCAGAAACTCTTGGCGATGCTCCGCCCCTGGATTTCCACCGGCTGAATATCGCGGCCCTGTTTGCGCAGTTGTTTCATTTTTTTGGCCGCCTTTGCCCGTCGCTTTGCCACGGACACATAGGGGGCCCAACCTCGATAGGACACAGTGCTTACCTCATGCAGAAATGCGTTGCAGATCGAGCGCCACCAGCTCGATCAGTTCGTCGTCGTTTAATTCCGTCAGGCTTTTCTCACCCGCACTGGCGTCGCCGAGCAGTGCATCGGACAGCGCGGTTTTGTCGGCAATCAAGCCGTCTATTTTTTCTTCGACCGTGCCCTGGCAGACAAATTTATGCACCAGTACATTACGCTTTTGGCCAATGCGATAGGCTCGGTCCGTGGCTTGATTTTCGACGGCGGGGTTCCACCAGCGATCAAAGTGAATCACGTGCGAGGCCGCCGTTAGGTTCAACCCCGTGCCCCCGGCTTTAATAGACAACACAAAAAATGGCGGTCCGTCCTCGCGCTGAAACGCTTCGACCGCCTCCTTGCGCTTGGCAATGCTGGTGCCGCCATGGAGCACCAAACCGGGCCGCGCAAAAATGCTCTCGAGAAAATCCGCCAGCACCCCGGTCATGGCTCGAAACTGGGTGAAAATTAATACTTTTTCCTGTCTGGCCGCTATTTCCTCAGCCAGTTCAGCCAGGCGGGTAAACTTACCACTGGCCTGAGGTTTGTACTCTTCATCGCCCAACCACTGCGATGGATGATTACAAATCTGCTTGAAGCGCAGCAGGTAAGACAACACCAACCCCCGGCGCTTTATGCCCTCAGCGCCGTCTATCTCGGCATTTTTCGTCAGGGCCTGCTGCAACTCTTTGACGGACTTACCGTACAACACCGCCTGACGCTTAGAGAGGCCGCAGTAAGCGTGCAGCTCGGTCTTCTCCGGTAGATCGGCAATGAGAGTTTTATCGCTTTTAAGGCGCCGCAAAATATACGGTGAGATCAGTGAGCGCAGCCCCGCGTAGGGGTTATCACTGTCGCTGGCTTCCAGTGATTTTACGTATTTTTTAAAGGCCGCCGCGTTGCCCAGTAAGCCGGGACACAAAAAGTCGAACAGCGACCAGAGATCGGACAGGCGATTTTCCAGCGGCGTACCTGTCAGGGCGATTCGTGCCCGGGCCTTGAGCTGCTTTACCCCCCGCGTCTGTTTGGTGTTGGGGTTTTTAATCGCCTGGGCTTCGTCGAGTATGACCAGCTGCCAGGTTTGTGCCAGCAACCATGGCTGGCGGGTGAGCATGCCGTAGCTGGTGATGATCAAATGCTTTCCAGCGCAGGCGTCAGCATCGGCCATCTGTTCGGGAGTTAAAAACGCCGGGTGCACAAAATGGCAGTTCAGGGAGGGGGCAAACCGCTCCAGCTCGCTCTTCCAATTGTTCAACAGCGAGGCGGGCAAAACCAACAGCGAGGCTTGCGCTGTGTTTTTCTTCGCCTGTATCAGCAGCAGGGCAATCACCTGAATGGTTTTACCCAGCCCCATGTCATCGGCCAGGCAGGCCCCCAAACCCAACTGGCTCAACTTCGACAGCCAATTAACCCCGGTCACCTGATAAGGTCTGAGGGTCGCCTTGAGCGCGCGGCCCGGTGTCGAGCGTTTGATATTTTCCGGCGCGCGCAGCTGCTGCAACAATGTTTTAAGGCCCTTGCCCGCGTCGACAAAAGCCCAGGGCTGCTCATCGAGCAAAGTCTGGGCGCTGCCCATGTGCGCGGGCACCCCCGCCAACAGGCGCATGCCCTGGGAAAAGCTGATGCCACCCTGGGCCACGTCTCGCTCAACCTGCTGCCAGTGATGCAGGGCCTGGCTCAGTTTCTCCCGGTCGACCTCAACCCACTGACCCTTAAAAAAGATCAGCCGCTGCTCGCTTGCCAAGAGCGCTGCAAGATCTTGGGCCGATAGTTTTTCGCCGTGCATCACCGCGTGAACATTAAAGTCCAACAGGTTATCGGTGCCGAGGTTTGACGATTTATTGTCGCCAATGGTGACGGCCAGCTGAGGTTTGGCTCGCTTTTTCCACCAGTCGGGCAATCGCACGATAATGCCGCTCTGCTCGTAAGCCGGCGCCTGTTGAATAAATTCAAACGCTTCGCCAGCCGACCAGGCCTGGGGCTGATACAGCTCACCGCTGGCCAGCCAGCCGCGCAATGGCGCGCTGTGTTGCGCGGCTAACTCAATGGGGGACAACAGCTGAATAAGCGCCGCTTTATTTTTCGCCCCCGAGTAGCGCTCCAGCGCCTGGGCCAAGGGCTGAAAGCGCAGCCGACCATCGCCAGCCACCTGCGCGGCGTAGGTCGCCATAAAGGCAAAGGGGTAGTCTGGGTCCTGGGGGTTCTCTGCCAGGTGGAAACACACCCGCCCCACCTGATGCCAGTGGGGGGCCTGGGCCTGCAAAAAATCCGCCAGCTGACCTTGGTAGTGCTCCGCGACCTGCGTGCACAACCAGTGATCCAATTCGCCCCAGAGGCGGGTGAGCGCCTCCAGGTTTAAATACTCGGCGCCGCGCATGGGCGGCGCGGCCTGCACAAATTCTTGCAACTGCGACTCATTTGGGGCGGGCAAGGGTCCACAGACTGCGGTTTGCCCCTGCTGACAGCGCAGGTTCAGATAGTGGCCAGCGACCTTGCGCCAATAGCGCAAACTGGGACTAACACTCAAGACCTGACTGACCGCCAATGAGAAAAGTCCGGCGCTGATCGACTCGCTAAAAGCCTGGTCGACACGGGTGGTTTTACCCCCATCGGAGACACTGTAAAAAAGCCCGCCGGAGGGCCGCATACCCAGTTCTGACATACCGTAATATCTGTAAAGCAACATGAGCTCCGCATTCTAGCAGAGCGGGCTATCGCCAAGTGGCTTTCACATAGAATTTAAGGGGGCAGGCCCATTAACCGTGTCTGCTTGAGGTTCCAGGTTGAGGTTCGAGTGCTTTATATTATGTTTGTTGGTACACGCATACCTGTAGCGTTTGTAATTATGGTGATGCTAACGTGGCCGCCTTCTTTATTGTGGAAAGCTATTAAGGCTCGATGGACAATAAAAAACTGATCTGCTAGTTTGTCCCCACTTAATGAAGGGATACAGTGAGTGATGAGCAGGGATCTGGAGGCTCGGTCAGCGATAGTCGCAAGGGCAAGGCCTGCGTTTGCAATCACCGCGACGCTGTTCACCGTTATTGGCTTAACCCTGTTTTCTCGCGACCTTAGTGAGGAATCCATCCGCTGGGCTATGCGCCTTTCGGTTGATACGGCCTTCCCGTTTTTCTTTTTGGCCTTTACCGCCGCAAGCGTCCATAAGCTGAAACCGAGTGCTATTAGCCAATACCTGCTGCGCAACCGCCGTTATCTGGGCATCAGCTTTGCCGCGCTGTTTTTACTGCACGGCACGCTCATCTATGTGCTGTCGCAGCTCTACCCAGAACCCTTCTTCTCACAGCTCACCGACGGACTTCTCTACGGTGGTCTGCTCACTTTCGGTGTCGTTGCCCTGATGGCCGCCACCTCCAATGATTTCTCAGTAAGGCGACTTCTTAGTAAACAGAGAGCGCCGAAAAGCCTGGTCGCGCCTGCACAAACTACTCGGCTATTTTGTCGCCATCCTATTTCTACTCACCTACCTCGGCAAGCTGGATCAGCTTTTCTTCTGGCCCTATGCGATAGCAGCGCTTGGGGTGTTTGGATTGAGGGTGGGTGTTTGGTTGAAAGGGCTGATGAATAAAGAAAGTAGGGTTGAGGCGTTGAATGTTAAAAGGGTCAGACCCCTTTAATTATGAATAAAGGTAGTCGGGTTGAGGCGTTGCCTGGCAAAGGGGTCAGACCCCTTTAATTTTATTTTAATGGGTAAGAAGTCAAGGGTTAAGCGAGAGAGAAGGATGAGTAAGTTGAATCATAATGAAGATTCTTTAATGGAATGTGTTGATGTCTCTGCCCTTGTGGATGATGAGTACTTATTATGTGCATCATCCCTTTCTAAGCTCTACTCAACGTATAATGCTGTCGATGTTATTGTATCGCTAAACGTTTCAGATTTATGGCTGCCAAATATTTCTAGCCAAATTAAACACTGCTTGGCCTTCGGTGTTTTTTCGTCTATGGCGTATGGCGAATTTTATGAAGGGAATAGAATTGATACATATGATAAGTTTTCAGTCTTTGTAGCTGATCTGTATTCTATTCTTCCAGGCCTTCCTATGCTGGAAGATTATATTCCTGAAGCAGATTGGGGTGATGTCTGTGTCGAATCAAAAGGGCATCGTCTCAAAATGTACTGTGGAGGTAGTGTAGAGAACCTGCCTGACTTTATAGAAGCCTTTAATATTGAATATGGACAGATTCCAGGTTCAATTGATGACATGCATTCAATCCTTTCGATTCACGATTTTATAATATCTAGGGTTGATAAGTTGTTGGTTGGTGATGTGTCTAATATTGCGACAGGGAATATTGAAGTCCCGTCAAAAGAATTTTACGTGGCTACTAGGGGAGCGTTATTGTCGCTTAGTAAGAGTTCTGTTGCTTTAAAGGTCGGTCCTTGTTTTGTGGTTAAAGTTGGTGAGTTTGAAATTCTTGGTGGGATGTCAGAATTTGTAAATTCTGCGATGACGGGCACCTCATTACCTGCAGTTATGGTTGATGTTGATGGCGGTATCTTCCCTTTGTCTATGAGGAATTCGGTAAGCTTTGTTATCGACTTTTGGGTAAGGCGATACGGGGATGAGTTGTATGACTCGGATGTGTCAGGCTCGGTTTCAGATTTTTTTGTAAAGAGGTTCGATGGCGTTGTCACCGGCCCCCTTGAATTAGCAACACATAAACGTAAGTTACCATACCTATTCGCATTGGCTGTCAAGTCAAATGGTAAGGTGTATTTGGTTATGCATGTTAACAAAGATGATGTTGATGATCTTTTAGTGGCGGATGATGAAATATCAAATTTGTTGGAAGAAGGGACTACGTGGGGACTAATTAATACTGAGTCTCGGCAAGGAATACAGCTTTCTGACAGTGAAGGTAGGCAGCCATCGGTTAGGGATGTCTGTGTTGTTGCCTATCTGTCAGGAGGCTCTACATCTGGCATTGTAAGCGTACCAAAAAGCAACATACAAGTGATGTCTTTACCTGATTTTGTTTCAGTGTTTGACTCGTTAGTAGATATTGATGAGCTATCTGACTTCTTTGATTACGTTGAATCAACTGACTCAGTTATGATGCCGATGAGTGGTGGTTTAGCTAATAAATTTTCATTATTTCGTAATTCCCATTCAGTGTTGGTTGAAGGCGCAAACGAGCCTGACATGATAATGGTTGATCCCCATATGGGATCTAATTGGCGGTTTGATGAACTGGCTAAATATTGGGCTTCCGCTCCAGATTTTTTTCCAGATAGAAAAACACATTGGATGGTAAAGAGTACTTACAGCGGGATTACGTGCTTGTATTCAAAGGGAAGGCACAGTGTTTCGTGGTGTACATCAATTTCAGGTTGCACGTTACATTTTGTCTTCGATATGAAAAGTCAGGGTGGGATGGATTCTCTAAATGGTCGGCTGCTTGAGTTGTTTGTCGAATGTATGGCTGATGCTGTGTCCCAGAGGCGAGATATAATTGGTGAGCTACCAATATTTAGTGAAAAATGTATTGTTGTAAATTGTCAGTATGATAGTTCGGTGTGTGCAACTGAAATTCATGATGAAAATACCGATGGGAAGCTAAGTAAGCCAATTCTTGGTGGGTTTGAAAGTTTGGAACGTGATGGTCCGGTTACTAATTTTAAAGCAAAAGTTAATTTGGCAAGAGTTAGGTTCGGTATTGATGCTGTGAAAGATGCCTCCTTTCAAGCTGAGTGTTCAGTGTGTTTAGCTGATTTGTTAATGGGTTTTTATGGCGCTGATCCCCGTGATGACGTTATCTCTAAGTTAAATTCTACGTCTTCAAGACAGCCGAGAGTTGTTTTGACACACACTGAGCGGATGGTTGATGTTCCTGATATTTGTGTTGCGGAAAAGATAAAACCTGAGCACTACAAGCTTGCAAGAAAGAGTCTTGCTCATTCTTTTAAACTGAATGATGTTCTTCCCGGTAGGTATGAGCTGGATGAAGCGAAAACCATTATAGATATAGGAAGGAATGACTTCAGGGTGGTGATCCACTCGATGATATCTTCATATGATAAAGAATCGCTACTTTTGACTGCTATCAAACAGCATGGCGTGATTAGTAATAAGTATAGGCAGTCGATCATTCGTTATAATCAAAGCCTAAATCACGAGGTTGTATATGATGTTCATGACGCTCTTTCAGAGGCCAAGAAGGAGTTTTCTAAGACGTCAAAAAATTATCGATATTTGATTGAGTGCTGCATAAGCAGTAAGGAATCTGGCGTCGAGGTGGCATCCTTGTCAAAAGTTGCAGAGCTTATAGGGTTTGTTGATTGGCTTCTTGTTTTATACAGTGCAAGTGACACCTTACATAATGATATAGAGGTTGGAGGGATCGAAATAAGTGAAGACTTTGTTCCTGAAGTTTTTTATTCTGAAGGAAGAGAAGTAAAAGAAAAAGAGTTCTCTTTGGAGGTGTCTAGTATGAGTCTCGGTGTTGGCGTGTCACCAGAGGATGAGGTAAGTTCCGGCTGTATTGATGGCGAACTTGATCAGCTTTTCCTTGAGGAACTGGGAATTTCGTATTTAAATATTAAGCAGGTTTTAGCGGTGCTTGCACGATGGCCATCATTCTTGGGTAGTGGTGATTTGTCTTACTCTTATAAGTCAAGTCGCAGCAAGATTATCGAAGTGTGTGTGGATAGTATTCCAGATCTAGTGAGTGATAATACTCGACGTGCTTTAGAATTCTTAATAATTAATCCTCGTCGTATCAGGTGTTTGTTAGGTCGTGATACTGAGGAGTCAGACGTTCCCGTGTGGGACCATACTAAACGTGGAGATAGATATACAATAAAACCATTGGTCTGTGTGGGGGATGGAGATGTTGTGTGGGAATCCGGTGCAGCTAATCAGGCCTTAAGAATATGGGGGTCGTCTATAGAGAATGGCTATCTTCCTGCTGACTATGATTGGCTGAGGATAAAGCCTGCAGTGCGAGACATAAAAGAAAGGCTTGAAAAAGGACTAGAGAAAAAAGCATTTGATGTGTGCTCTAGGTCAACGCCTTATTTACGGGAAGGTATTGATTTCAAGAGAAAGTTTCCTAGTAAGAGGTTTCCTGATGTCGGAGATTTTGATGTTCTTGCGTACTGGCCAGAATCAAATACATGGTTGGCTGTTGAATGTAAATATAATCAGCCACCATTTTGTTTGAAAGATGCTCGACGATTGAGAGAAAGAATATTTGGTGGCGGGTCAAGGAAAAGTCAGATCTCAAAAATTGAGAAGAGAAGTACTTTTCTTAATGATAATTTAGAGGTTATTCGTGAGCTGATGGGATGGCCTATTCCTAAAGCCTTAACTGACCCAGTTGTTGTAGATCTCTATGTTAGCCGTGAAATATATTGGTGGATGAGGAATCCTCCTGTTGAGCTATCAATAGAATTTGTTAGGGTTGACTTGTTAGATTCCTGGATGAATAAGTTTGAGTTCTAATAGGTTGAGTGCTGTGTTTTCGTTTTTATGACAGGTGTGACGGTAATATTTATATGGTTATACTGACTTTTTAAATTGTTATATTTCATCTGTCATTTTGTCATTCATCTATATTCTGGTTCAAAACAGAACTGAATTTATATGTATTTAACAGGTAAAGGGGTCAGACCCCTTTAATTACGGTTGCAGCGCACCTCTGAACGCTTCAGCCTTTCAGCAGCTCTCGTACTAACTCCTCAATATAATAGGAATCTCTACCCGCTATAAACCCCACGTGGCCGCCGTGCTCGCTGATCTCCAGGGTGACGGCGGTTGATAGTTGGTCGGCGC
>Ga0209081_1002716_pt1 | contig 10180 bp, 8 predicted proteins | sample GOMGulsemesocosm_4_FD_184636 | JGI IMG/M metagenome (GOLD analysis project Ga0209081, IMG submission 184636) | Methane-oxidizing microbial communities from mesocosms in the Gulf of Mexico - GOM15B Gulf of Mexico (SPAdes) (version 2) | ecosystem: Environmental > Aquatic > Marine > Cold seeps... | reverse complement strand
TTTTTTCAGCGAGTTGCGCATCATGAGTTACTAGCAATAAACTAATATTGAAACGTTGATTTAACGACAACATGAGCTCATAAATTTGTTCTGCCGTTTTCTTATCTAAATTACCCGTTGGTTCATCAGCCAACACGCACTTAGGTTTTGTGACTAAAGCACGCGCAATGGCTACTCGTTGTCTTTCACCACCCGATAATTCGCTAAACCGATGTTCCACGCGATGCTTCAAACCCACTGACTCTAACATCTCAAAAGCCTGCTGACTTGCTGATGCAACACTCTCACCACCAATCAATAAAGGCATAGCGACATTTTCCAAGGCACTAAATTCTGCGAGTAAATGATGAAATTGATAAACAAACCCCAAACATTTATTTCTTAATGCCGAGAGTTTAGCTTCACTTAGTTGACTTAAATTATGCCCATCCATGGAAACAGAGCCCGCTGTCGGTTTATCTAAGCCACCCAGCAAATGCAACAAAGTACTTTTACCAGAACCCGATGTTCCCATAATCGCCAAGCGCTCACCTTGCTTTAGCTCTAGGTCAACCTCCTGCAATACAGGCACCAACAAACCCTTTTCACCAAACGTTTTACTCAAGCCCTTACAGCTGAGAATAACCGAATCACTCATAACGCAAAGCCTCCGCAGGATTAACACGCGATGCTTGCCATGCTGGATAAATCGTAGAAATTAAAGACAAAACAAAAGAATAAATAGCGATGGTTATAACATCAGAGCTTTCTAATTTTGATGGTAAATCGCTAATATAATAAACATCTGCAGGTAAAAACTGTACTTGAAAGAAATGTTCAATGGCTGGCACGATAGTTTCAACATTAAGTGCCAAAGCCACGCCAGCAATAACACCCACCATTGTCCCTATTAAACCAATTAATGTGCCTTGAACCATAAACACAGTCATCACCGAGCGAGGAGTAAAGCCGAGGGTTCGTAAAATAGCAATCTCCGAACGTTTATCGGTCACCACCATCACCAAGGTTGAAACAATATTAAAAGCTGCGACTGCGACGATTAACATCAAAATAATAAACATCACTCGCTTTTCAGTTTTAATCGCTTTGAAAAAATTCCGGTGCTCCATCGTCCAATTAGAAAGACGATAATTTGGGCTTAACAATTTCGCCATATTTCGCGTTACCAATGGTGCATCAAACAGATCATTAAGCTTAAAACGTATACCGGTAACGCCCTTATTTAAACGTAATAATTTAGAGCCATCATTGAGGTGGATCAAGGCAAGATTACGATCGTATTCATACATACCCACCTCAAAGATTCCTTGCACCGTAAAACGCTTTAAACGAGGAAAAATTCCCGCCGGTGTTGGCGTCACTTGCGGAGTAATAACGGTCACTTTATCACCCACACCCACACCCAAAAACCGTGCTAACTCAGAACCTAATACAATGCCAAAACGATGCCCTTGCAAAGCATTAAGTTCACCGTATACCATTTTTTGATGAATATCAGACACCGCTCCTTCACGCTCCGGAAGAATACCGCGTAACAAACTTCCACTAACACGTTGGTTAGCACTCAGCATAACTTCCGCACGCACATAAGGTGCCCAACCAACAACATCTTCAATTTCGCTAAATGACTCGCCTAATTCTTGCCAATCATTCAATGCGTTTTGACGTTCAGAAATAGTCACGTGCGATGCCATTCCAAGAATTTTCTCACGCAACTGAGCTTCAAAACCATTCATTACTGACAGTACGGTAATTAACGCCATGACACCCAGTGCAATACCCAGCATTGAACTCATGCTAATAAATGAGATAAACCCAGAGCGCTGCTTGGCGCGGGTGTAACGTAATCCTATAAAAATTTCGAGTGGTCTAAACATAGCCGAGAATTAGAGCATAAATTATGGCTTTTAGCCGCTATAAGTAGCAATTGAATTATCAATTGTTGATATAAAGCTGATATATTTAAGTTAAGTACAATATTTAGGGACAATAATGAGTCTGAATAATTTTTTTTTAGCGACTATTCTTATCGGCGCGTCATTTAATGCTATTTCTGATGTTTTATTAATTGATGTTATCAATGATGAACCCAACAACTCTGAAATGGGCGTTCTAAGACCAGTTAACGGGCAATCTATGGAGCAAGTCAGCGCGAAATTTGGCGAAGCTGAAAAAACATATCCGGCTATTGGCAAGCCGCCTATTACACGTTGGAATTATGCCAAATTTGCAGTCTATTTTGAGCATAATATCGTTATTCATAGTGTGCTTAACAAACCTAAAAAAGCTCAATAGTTTCAGCCGCTTGAAATAATAAACAAAAGCATTTAATATTAAATAAAAGGCTTGTAAGCCAACCTCGCTCATCGGCCTTTCTCAGCTAACGCAGGAGAAATCATGAACACATTAAAGATTATATTATTAGCCTTAGTTTCTACAGCTACGCTTTTTAGCCAAGCCACACTAGCTGATAGAAAAGTTAAAATAACGCCTGAGCTAGGTAGCATTGAAGTTCTTCACTTGGGCAAAAAAGTGACCATTGAGCGCAACCAGAACACCAATAATACAATTCATGCTGATTATGCAAAAACTTCTCGTCACTGCCCGCCTTTTTGCATTCGCCCAATAAAGCTGAGAGCCGACATTGAAACCATTGGTGAGCTAGAGTTACTGCAATACCTCAAAAAAATAGGCCATGATAAAAGCGTTATGGTAATAGATTCTCGTAATCCTAGCTCGATTGCCAAAGGAACCATTCCTGGTTCCGTTAATATTCCATGGTCGTCATACGATATTAACAAAGGAGCTACCGATTTAGATGTTGAGTCTGTTCTTGTTGATGAATTTGGTGCGCGCCTCGATGAAGATGATAAATGGGACTTCAGCCAAGCAAAAACACTGGTGATTTTCTGTAATGGCATGTGGTGCGGTAACGCGCCTAACAATATTTATTTTTTACTAACATTGGACTACCCAGCCGACAAATTAAAATGGTACAGAGGTGGTATGCAAACATGGCATGCATTAGGTTTTTCTACCATTAGCACTCCTTAAAACGGCTCACCCTGTTAAAATTTTCTTAGTAAATAAGTTTGCACGATTTTTTTAACAGTATTGCCATGTAACACCGTTTCGCTTTATGAGAAAATATCGCTTTATTTTTCTCTTTAAATTACCGTATGCCAATCTCCACACATCAATTACCCAGCTCACCCAACGACAATTTTATATGGGGTGAGTTTGACGGTTGCTCTGATGCGTTAGCAATCGCTAATGCAGGGTTACAGTCAAAAAAATTATTAGTTGTTGTTTGTTGCGATACGCAGTCGGCTATACGTTTAGAAAGAGAAATCCCATTTTTCTTAAATGATGATTTACCCATATTTTGCTTTCCTGATTGGGAAGTGTTGCCCTACGATAGTTTTTCACCCTTGGGCGAGATCATCTCCGAGCGCCTTCACACTCTGTATACCTTGCAAAACCTCAAACGAGGTATATTAATCGTTAGCGTCAACTGCCTACTTCAGCGCTTAGCACCACGTGAACAACTGTTAAGTGAGTGCTTTTCACTCACCGCTGGTGACCCACTAAATCTTGAAGAAACGTGTTTAAACCTTGATACGTTAGGCTACCAAAATGTACACGCTGTGCATGAATATGGTGAATACTCTGTTCGTGGCTCAATTCTCGATATGTTCCCAATGGGTAGTAAAACGCCCTATCGAATAGATTTATTTGATACCGATGTTGAATCAATACGCACCTTTGATACTGAAACTCAGCGTTCAATAGAAAAAGTTAACAGCATTCAACTATTCCCCGCCCGCGAATTCCCTGTTAACGACAAAAGCATTCAGCTATTTCGCCAAAAATTTAGAGATCTCTTTCCGAGTGTTTCAGACAAAAACCCTTTATATCAACAAGTCTCTAAAGGAAATATGCCGAATGGCGTAGAAAACTACTTACCCCTATTTGTTGAAACAACCGAGTCATTTTTTGATTACCTACCCCACGCAACGCTACTAATGCACGGTGATGTAGCGTTGGCTGCAGAAAAGTTTTTAACCCAAGTAGATGAACGTTTCACTCATAGAAAAGGCGACCTAGATCGCCCGGCATTAGCGCCTGAGTTATTATTTCATGATTTAAAGAGCTTCAAACAAACACTAAAAAGCTATCCATCCGCTCATTTACACAGTGATATTCATGAAACGGATAAAGTAGCGCTTATTAGTAATAATCAACATGACGCCTTATCAGAACTGCTCGGTAAAACAGATCATAAAACCCTTTTCATTGCCGAGTCTGCTGGACACCGTGAATCCATCCTACAACAATTACAAAAGTTAACCATTCGACCAACCGTTGTCGATAGCTGGAATGATTTTGTTGTTGGAAGCAGCACTCCCTGCATTACCGTTGCCCCCATAGACGAAGGTTTAACCTTAGAGAACATCTCTATTGTTACCGAAAATAATTTATTTGGTACTCGTGCACAGCAACGCAGGCGAAGACGTTCATCTTCTAGCCAGCGTTTAGAAAACGTATTTAATAGCCTAGCCGATCTTGAAATTGGCTCTCCAGTGGTTCACCAAGAGCATGGTGTGGGCCGCTATATCGGTTTAAAACATATTGTTATTGAGGGCATTGAAACTGAATTCCTCAGCTTAGAATATGCAAACGACGATAAGCTGTACGTGCCCGTTTCCTCGCTTAATTTAATTGGCCGCTATATGGGCACTCAGGGCGACAGCGCACCGCTTCATCGCCTAGGCAGCGACCAATGGGAAAAAGCACGTAAGAAGGCACTTAAACGTGCGCGTGATGTTGCCGCTGAGTTACTTGATATTCATGCCCGCCGTGCGGCAAAACCGGGCTGCGCCATGCTGAGTGAATCAGCTGAATACGACAGTTTTGCTCGCGCCTTTCCTTTTGAGGAAACGGAAGATCAAGCCACCGCTATTGAACAAACCCTGCATGATATGAGCCTTGCGAAACCGATGGATCGCGTGGTTTGTGGTGATGTAGGCTTTGGCAAGACAGAAGTCGCCATGCGTGCAGCCTTTACTGCCGCCAATAATAGCCTGCAAACGGCTATTTTGGTACCAACCACCCTGCTCGCGCAGCAACATTTCCAAAACTTCTCTGACCGGTTTGCCGATTGGCCAATGCGGGTTGAGGTATTGTCACGCTTTGTTAGCGCTAAGCGTCAAAAACAAATCATTGAAGATACCGCCGCAGGACAGGTCGATATTTTAATCGGCACGCATAAATTATTGCAAAAATCACTGGTTTATAAAAATCTTGGGCTTGTCATTATTGATGAAGAGCAGCGCTTTGGGGTCCGACATAAAGAACACTTCAAGTCGATGCGCTCTGAAGTCGATATGCTCACCCTTACAGCCACCCCCATTCCAAGAACTTTAAATCAAGCGATGTCTGGCTTGCGAGATATTTCTATTATTGCGACCCCACCACCCAATAGACACGCGATTGAGACCTTTGTTTCTGAATGGAATAGCAGCCTAATTCAAGAGGCTTGCCAACGTGAAATTAGGCGCGGTGGGCAGTTATTCGTTTTGCATAACGATATTGCCTCAATGGACAGAATGATCCGCGAAATTCAAGAATTAGTCCCCGATGCGCAAATCCAAAAAGCACATGGGCAAATGCGCGAAAGCGAATTAGAGCAAATTATGCTCGATTTTTATCATCACCGTTTTAATATTTTAGTCTCCACCACCATTATCGAAAACGGCATTGATTTACCCAATGCAAATACCATTATTATCAACCGTGCCGACAAGCTAGGTTTATCCCAATTACACCAACTACGTGGCCGTGTTGGACGCTCGCACCATCGTGCGTATGCTTACATGATTGTACCCCCAGACGGTGTCATGACTAAAGATGCCAAAAAACGAATCGATGCTATTCAAAGCAGTGCTGAGCTCGGTGCAGGCTTTAGTCTATCCACTCACGATATGGAAATTCGTGGTGCGGGTGAGTTACTGGGTGATAATCAAAGTGGTGAAATTCAAGAAATTGGATTTACTCTATATACTGAACTATTAGATAACGCGGTAGCCGCGATTAAATCTGGAAAACAGCCAGAGCTTGAGCAACGTATAGACACTGGGCCTGAAATTGACTTACACGAAAGCGCCTTAATACCCGAAGACTACCTACCGGATGTACATACTCGTCTAGTGCTCTATAAACGCATAGCCAGTGCTGATAATGCTGAAGAATTACGTGAGTTACAAATTGAGATGATAGACCGCTTTGGTCTGCTACCTGAAAGCACTAAACATTTATTCGCCATTACAGAACTTAAGCAGTGCGCAAGCCAGCTGGGAATAGAAAAAGTTATTTTTGCTGCTTCTGCCGGACGATTACAATTCAGCAGTGAACCACAAGTTGACCCAGTAAAGCTGATTGGCTTAATTCAGCAGCAACCACAGGTTTTTCAACTCGACGGCCCACAAAAATTACGATTTAATAAAAAACTAGATAACACCGAAGAGAAAGTTGAGTTTATACTCGACTTACTTAATTCAATAGCCCTAGACGCAGCCTAAGCATGCTTAACAAATTATTTTCAATTTACGCGATTAGCCTTCTATTACTAAGCAGCTCAGCCTTTGCAGACCAGCAGAAAAATTGGTATAGCGTTGAGTATATCGTGTTTGAAAACAAGCCATTAGGTAACCAAAGCTTGGAACCTTGGACAAAAACACCCTTTACCATGCCAAGCAATGTGAGGGCTCCCAACAAACATTCAGCTATTAAGGAGTTTTCCCTACTCAGGGTAAACCAGCAACAGTTACATGGAGTACTTGCACGCTTAAAAAGCCTATCATCCTACCAACCTTTGGCGCACGGTGGCTGGATTCAATCGTTAGCCGAAAATAGCCAGTCACAGCCAGTCCCCATTACCTCACTAGCCAAGAACCAACAACTCGAAGGCACTATCCGTTTTCACCGCGGGAAGTATTTACACTTAGATTTTGACTTGCAACTGAGCGATACGCCCACTCTACCCACTTATGACAGCAATGAAATAACTACAGCGCCAAGTTTATATCGCCTAACAGAATCTAGGCGAATCAAAACGGGGGAGTCTAACTACTTTGACCACCCTCGCTTTGGTGTTATCGCTATTATTGAAAAAATTGATTCACCGCTATCAGCCACTCCAACAGATGACATCATCGAAGAAAAATCATTAAAGGCCGGTGAGCTAAAAGCAACCTCTAAGCCAGCCTCCAACAGTAAGAACGATAACTAGCCCGTATAAGCCTGTTTGGTTTTAGTGTAGTCAGTCACTATTTGATCGATCGCAGTTTGCTCATAAGGTCTTAATCCACTAACAACCATGCTTTTCGTTCCATGACCGATAGTTTCACCATCGACACTCAGGTCAAAATTCAGCTTCACGCTACCTTTTTTACCATTAACATCCATCGTCGCACCAGAAAACTCAAGGGCTAACTCACCGCTCGGGAAGGTATTAATTTCAATCGCCATGTCTTTATAAATAACTAGTGGACGAGCTGGGTTAATCATAACGCCTTCTTGCTGCATTAACTCAACCAAAATATCTGGAAATGTGCGCCCTGAAAACTCCACATATTTCTCAATTAAATTGCTAATAAAGTCTGCATCATTAGTCTGCGAACCCGAGCTATTAATCGTCATTTGCGACTTGTTATTTTGATCCAATAAGCTGAACTCTGCCGATAAGCTTTCTGGCAGTGTCACTTGGCTTTGGTCTGTCACCATGCTATCAAAGCTAAACTGCATTGACTGAGTCAAACCTAGTTCACTTAAGGTTATCGCAAATAATAAGTCACCCGGCACACAGAAACGCTTGGCATCAATGTCATGCAAGGGGTTAAAATCACCGGCTATAGATTTTGCAAAATGACTCGCCTGCTCTCGGCTAACATTAATGAGTTGATTTTCAATACTGTAAAACTGCTGTAACTTCATCAATCGACTATATCCTTAAATTTAATAATTGAATTATTTGCTAAACACTTTCTATAAAAGTCATTTTACCCTGATACGGCACTTAAAACCCATACCACTAAACACTGACGCTCGTTAATTTTTCTTAAGCATGGACGCTAGTCAATACTTTCTATAAGCTCGTTCAAAATGCGTTGAAAAACGTTCATTCCTTGTTCCGCAAACGCTTCTATCTGCTGCATACAGATTTCTTCTCCATTCAAACCCGCCGCCCAATTCACCACAATAGCGCAACAAGCATAATTTAATTTTAATTCTCTTGCCAACGCTGCCTCTGGCATACCGGTCATCCCAACTAGGTCACAACCATCGCGTTTAAGCTTAATAATTTCAGCCGCCGTTTCTAAGCGCGGGCCTTGAGTACAAGCATAGGTGGCTTTATCAAGCAAAGGTAGGTTTGCCTGCTGAATGGCATTCCCAATTCTCAGCCGTAACTCCTTGGTATACGGGTAAGTAAAATCAATATGTGTAACTTGCTCCAAATCATCTTCAAAATACGTTGATGGTCGACCCCAAGTGTAATCAATTAACTGATCTGGCATCACCACAGAGCCTGGCTCCATCGTACGATTAATTCCACCCACAGCGGCCACTGCAATAATATCGGTAACCCCAACTTCTTTTAGTGCCCAAATATTTGCTCGGTAATTAATTCTATGTGGAGGAATAGTGTGCCCATAACCATGACGTGCCATGAAAACAACCTCAACCCCATTGAGTTTCCCAAGCGTTAGCGCTGAAGAGGGTTCGCCATAAGGTGTTTTAACGACTCGCTTATGTACATCAACCAAGCCAGCAATTTTACTCAGACCGGTTCCACCAATAATAGCTAATCTTGACATAATAATTCCTGTAAGTTGTCTGGGCAGGCAAATAAACCATTCGCATTGCGTAAATACCCTTTGTAATCCATACCTAAACCATACAAATATTCGTTACCCGCTTGATAACCCACAAAGTCTGCCTGAATAGGCTTTTCACGCTGCAAATCTTTATCAACCAGTACTGCTGTGTAACATTCCTTCGCACCTTGTTGCATACAGTAAGCTCTAATCATTGCCATGGTGATGCCTTCATCAAGCACATCATCAACAATTATCACAGTTCTATCAACTAACGGTGTCGTTGGTAATTGTTTCCATACCAACTCTTTGCCAATCATTTCGCCTTGATAGCGTGTCGCATGTATGTAATCTATCTCTAGGGGGAAGTTTAAACGAGGCAATAACATCCCCACAGCGACCACAGCACCTGTCATCACACATAATAATAAGGGGTTTTTATCATGACACTCCTCACTTATATCTTGTGACAATCGCTTAAACAGCTCATCCACACCCACCTCATCTAAGAGACACACACTGTTATCTATCACGCAGTTAAGTTCTGTTAAATCAGGCTGCATATTATGCTAACTCCTCAATAATATTCTGTGCCGTTTGCCACCGTGTAGACTGATGCAAGCCTCCTTTAATAACCAATGGAGATGGCCGCATATTAATCAAACGCTGAACTGACAGAGTATTCACCTGAAAACCATTCAAACCATCAATAATCTGTTCAGCCGCACAGCGGTTATTACAAACCAACGCCATATCGCCACCTGCCTTCAGTGCTTGCCTAGCACGCTGCTCATAATCACCCATAACGCTTGCTCCGTGCATGCTAAGGTCATCACTAAAAATAGCACCCTGAAAATCTAATTGTTGGCGCAACACCGTTTGCAGCCAATACTCAGAAAAACCTGCTGGCTTTTCATCAAGCTGCGAGTAAATCACATGTGCCGGCATAATCCCTTTCATTCCTGCTTGGATAAGTTCTTTAAAAGGATAAATATCCTCTTGTAGAATTTCATCAAATGAACGTTCATCTACAGGTATTGCCACATGCGAGTCTGGCGCTACAGCTCCATGCCCTGGAAAATGCTTTCCAATACTTGCCATACCGGCATCACTCAAACCTTGTTGAAAAGCTATTGCTAAAGCCGAAACTACCTGTTTATCACTCGAAAAGGCCCTGTCTCCAATCACTTCACTACGGCCATAATCTAAATCAAGTACTGGTGCAAAACTAAAGTCCACCCCTACTTGGCGAAGCTCAGCTGCCATTAACCATGCTAAGTGTTGCGCATATTCCAGTCCACGCT
>Ga0209081_1002715_pt1 | contig 10184 bp, 8 predicted proteins | sample GOMGulsemesocosm_4_FD_184636 | JGI IMG/M metagenome (GOLD analysis project Ga0209081, IMG submission 184636) | Methane-oxidizing microbial communities from mesocosms in the Gulf of Mexico - GOM15B Gulf of Mexico (SPAdes) (version 2) | ecosystem: Environmental > Aquatic > Marine > Cold seeps... | reverse complement strand
TTATGCTGCTGATGCTGTTGTAAAACACTCTCACAGCTATAGCTTATGGCAAGAGTTTCAGCGTTATTTTGATACTGGTTATGTGCGTGCTGAAAATCCTATTATTCAACAGCTAGTTGGGCAAGCCGAATCTCGGGGGGTTGGTTTTGTGGCGGGTTTATTAAAAAAAGTATGGCAGGAACAGCCGCTATTAATTCCTTATGCAATCATTCAATCATTGATGAAATGGTTAGGGTATCGTATCGGATTTTATGGTTCGATTTTACCTTTGTGGTTGCGTAAAAAATTAAGCCAGCAGGCTTATTATTGGTCTTTTAAGGCGTAGCTCCGAATGGGGCTTGCGTATATCGTCGCGGCTAAAAGCCTTTTCCACGGCACGTTAGTTGACGTTTGATAAGTGAGTTTGATGGTCGGCCGGGTAATACGAACCGTACGATTATGGGAAGCTTGTTGGATTTAAGTGTCAGTTATTCTTAAGGAAACGAAATTAAATAATACTGAATCATAAAAATTGTGAGAGTGACTTTGGTCGCGTTTTCGTGGCTAAAGCCACTCCCTTAGAATGTTATATTTTATTGCTAGCCAAAATTAATCTTAGCTTCTAAATCATTACGTGAATCGGCATTTCTTAGTGCTTCTTCTAGGCTGATCTTTTCGGCTTTGTAGAGGGCTAACAGGGCATCATCAAATGCTAACATACCTTTACTGCCACTTGTTTTCATTGCTTCTTTGATCTCATTTAGATCGCCTTTTAAAATCAGGTTGGAAATATGCGGGGTGTTGATAAGAACTTCGATTGCGGCGCAGCGTTTACCTCGCACATCAGGAATAAGTCGCTGTGAGATAACCGCATTTAAGTTGACGGCAAGATCCATAAATAGTTGTTTGTGTTGGACATGCGGGAACATGTTGATAATACGTTCCATGGCTTGGTTGGCGTTATTTGCATGTAAGGTCGAAATGCATAAATGGCCTGTGTTAGCTAATTCTAAAGCGGCTTCCATGGTTTCGCGGTCGCGAATCTCACCGATTAAAATAACATCGGGCGCTTCTCGTAAGCTGGCTTTAAGGGCACGTGCGTAGGAGGCGGTATCAACGCCAACTTCACGCTGATTAACAATAGATTTTAAGTTCGGGTGTGAAAATTCAACAGGGTCTTCGATGGTCAGAATATGTCCGGCGGCATTAATATTACGATGATTAATCATCGCAGCTAAGGAGGTTGATTTACCTGAGCCTGTACCGCCAACCATCAATAATAAACCGCGTTTTTCCATAATAAGTTCAGTGAGAACTTCCGGTAAATCTAATTCTTTTGCGGTGGGTATGATTGCTGGAATTAATCGTAATACGATGCCTATAGTTCTACGTTGATAAAAAGCATTTACTCGGAAACGAGCGCTTTCATCAGGTAGGCTAATGGCAAAATCAAGGTCTTTAGTTTGTTCAAATTCTTCAACTTGCTCTTGGGTCATGATCGCATAAGCAGCTGACTTGGTTAGTTCGGGAGTAAGTAAATAGCTGTCAAGTTCAACTGCTGAGCCGTGTATTTTTGTTTTGACCGGTGAGCCAGAGGTAATGAAAAGGTCAGAACCTTCGAGAGCGACCATTTTTTCTAGATATGGGAATATATCTAGTGTTTCGGCTGGTGCAGAGCCTAGTACTTGTATGTTTTTTGGCAGAGGCGTATTTTTTGCTGCTATTTGGCGCTTATCTATGCTGATGGTAATGGATAGCTCGCTATCTTTTTCGACTGCTTCAATGACAAAATCTTGCCCACCAAATAAGGGGCTGATAAACCGTATTTTTTTGTCGATAGAGAATTGTAGTTTTTGTGTGCTATCTGTCAGCGCCAGGAAAATTTCATTCAGCATTTCATGGCTTAATATTGCATTGCCTACAGGCTTTTCTTGGTCTAATAAACGTAAGCGAGGTGCTGAGTCAAGGCTGAAGATTAGGTTTTCAGCTTTTTTATCGACCATTAATTTTAGGTAAGGCGTGATATCCATAGTTTTGTTTGTTCAGTGGCTAGGTTTAGATTGGGGATTAAAGTAGGAGCCCTTGCATAGGCGAGGTGAGTGCCGATGAGAACACATCTAGGTGCCTGTTCAGGCGCATTTAATATTCCTGTAGAAGGATAGAGTGAAGTGCCTGCTCTGTAAGCGCACAGGCAAGCCCAGCAACCTTAAAAAAATGATGGGCTGCGCAAAAAAGACGCTCTACCCATCCTACACAAAACTTAATATACAAGGATGTGTAGATACCTATGCCTACTAAGCAAGGGTCCTGATTTAGGTAGTTCTTAATCCGCATCCTCATGGTCATCTGTAGATGTTAAAGAGAGGCCATTACTAGAGTTATCTTCACCGCTCGCTAGTTTGATTTGTAGACGTAGCTCATTGGCCGAATCAGCGTTTCTTAGCGCTTCTTCGTAGCTTATTCTACCTTGCTGATAGAGTGCAAATATTGCTTGGTCAAAGGTTTGCATGCCGAGTTCGCGTGATTTAGCCATGATAGGCTTAATGCCTGAGACATCGCCTTTGGCAATTAAATCGGAAATTAACGGGGTATTGATTAAAATCTCAATCGCGGCGCAACGTCCACCATCGACTGTTTTAATTAAGCGCTGCGAGATAATGGCGCGTACATTTAAAGATAAATCTTGCATTAATTTGACTTGAGTTTCTGTGGAAAAGAAACCTAAGATACGATCAATGGCTTGGTTGGCGTTATTGGCGTGTAAGGTGGCCAGTGCTAAATGTCCAGTTTGTGCGAATTCGATACCAAAGTTCATGATTTCTTTGTCGCGAATCTCACCCAAAACAATTACATCAGGCGCTTGGCGTAAAGTGTTGTGCAGTGCAATTTCCCAACCGTCGGTATCTACGCCGACTTCACGTTGCATGACCACGCAGTTTTTATGCTGGTGCACATATTCAATCGGATCTTCAATGGTGATGATATGGCCGTAGCTGTTTTCGTTGCGGTGATCGAGCATCGAGGCCATGGACGTTGATTTACCTGAGCCTGTGCCGCCAACCATGACAATTAAGCCAGTTTTAGCCATAATCAGGTCTTTTAATATGGGGGGTAAGCCGAGTGTTTCAAAGCTAGGTATTTCATTGGCGATAGTTCGCATAACTAAGCCTTGTGTACCTTGTTGTACATAGGCATTGACACGAAATCGAGATAAGCCAGCGGGGGAGATGGCAAAATTACATTCTTTAGTTTCTTCAAATTCTTTTAGCTGCTTATCATTCATGATGCACTGGGTAAGTGATTTTGCATCATTGGCTGATAAGGCTTGCTTAGAGATGGGGGTCATAATGCCTTTTATTTTCATTGCAGGTGGGAAACCAGCAGTAATAAATAGGTCTGAGCCATCCTTTTCTAGCATAAGTTTTAGTAACTTTAGAATAAAGGACATTGCTTCATTTCTTTCCATGGGAACCCCTGTAGTGTGTTAAGTAGTGTTTTTGCTAAGTGTGCAATATGCACTGTGATTTTGCAAGGTATTACGGCATTGTTTCAATGCTATATATTATTTAACCACAGAGGATACAGAGAGCACAGAGTGAAAGGGTGTTTGATTAGGTATAAGTCTTTCTGATTATGTATAAATTTCAGCCTATAGGGAAAATCTATTGTAGCCCGAATTCCGTAACAATATGCGGGATACAGTAGTAAATCATTTGATTTAAAAATACTTTTTAAGGCTGCCGAAGCTTGTGGGTAATTAGCTAAGCTTTAGGTTGTTTAGGAGTTTTAATTATGAATTAAAGGTTTTTCTCTGTATCCTCTGTGCTCTTTGTGGTTAGTAGTATTTAACTAGGTCAATTAAAGTGCTTGTACAAGCACCCAAGGCTTAACGACGGTCGCCCACATCATTGTGTCATTGCTTACCCAGTCAGTGGCTTGTTGGTCGGAGACAAGGTTAACTTGCTGGGCTTGCATCCACTGTTCGACTTTGGCTTTGTTATCTTTAGAAAAGGCATCGGCTACTTCCACTAAATCCAGCTCAGGTGCTACATAGACAGCTAAGCCACTGGCAAAAAAACGTTGTAGTTCAGACCAGGCAATTTTAGAGGTCTCTTGGTTTACTTTTTCTTTGGTTAGGTCTTCTTGGCTCATGGTGTTGTTAGTTTAAGTAGGGCTTGGGTTTATTTTCCTGTATTTTACTTCGTGTTCTACGAATCGTTGGCTGCATACAGGCTATAAATAAACGTGTAATATAAAACGAGATTTAAGTTTGGCAGTGCTTACAATAAACGGTGGTTCTATTGGCTTGTTTTATTTCTATTAGCGTTTGCTGGCATTGTTGGCAGGGTAGGCCTGAGCGTCCGTAAGTGCTGAGCTCTTGTTTGAAATAGCCTGGTTTGCCATCACTACCAACAAAATCACGCAGGCTTGTACCGCCTTGATCAATGGCGGTTTGTAGGATTATTTTTATATGGGTGACTAGCGTTTGGTAGCGTTTTAATGAAATATTTCCGGCTGCGCGTGTTGGTCTTATACTTGCATAAAAAAGTGCTTCTGTGCAGTAGATGTTGCCTATGCCAGTGACGATGCATTGATTCATTAAGAACTGCTTAATATTGACCTTCTTATTTCTGGATTTTTCATATAAATACTTGCCCGTTAAGCTGTCAGATAAAGGCTCTGGACCTAGTTTGCTAAGTAGAGAGTGCTCAAAAGGGTTTTTTCCAAGCCATAAGACTGCTCCAAACCGACGCGGATCGGTTAAACGTATGGCTTTTTTGTTGGCAAAAGCAATATCAACATGGTCGTGTTTAGCTGCTGGGGTGTTTTCAGTAATGACACGTAAGCTCCCTGACATGCCAAGGTGAATGAGCAGGGTGCCTGTATCAAAGTGCAATAATAAATATTTGGCGCGACGGCTAAGACTTTTTAGTTCTTGTTGGTCAAGTAGTTCCGGCAAGTCGCTAGGTATCGGCCAGCGCAGTTTAGGCCTGCGTATGGTGACCTGAGTAACTATTTGATTTTTTATATGGGGGCTAATGCCGCGTAAGCTTGTCTCAACTTCAGGCAATTCCGGCATGGCTTTTGTGGGGTGATTTAGTAGTGAAGTAGTGAGTGGATTTCGTAAGTGCTGAGTTGCTCTCGGCCTTTTAGAAAGTCTAATTCTACGACGAAAGCTAAAGCTTCAACGCTAGCACCTAGCTGCTCTATAAGCTCACAACTCGCTCTTGCCGTGCCTCCAGTCGCTAATAAATCATCGATTAATAGTACGCGATCGTTTTTATCTAGTGCGTCAGCGTGAATTTCTAGGCTAGCTGAGCCATATTCTAGGTCATAAGATACACTTTGAGCATCGTAGGGGAGTTTGCCAGGTTTTCTTAAAGGAATAAACGGTAAATTAAGCTCCCATGCGACTAATGAACCAAAGATAAATCCACGAGCTTCCATACCGGCAACGGCAGTAATATCTCTACCTAAAAAAGGCTGAATGAGTTGGTGTACCGATAAGCGCAAAGCTGCTGGGTCTTTTACTAGCGGGGTAATATCTTTAAAGATAATGCCTGGTTTTGGGAAGTCTGGAATATCGCGTATTTTATCTTTAAGTCTTTGCATGTTATTTATGAATATTCTTTTTACGAAATGAACTAGGGCGTAGTTCATTGACGGCTAGGGGTTTGATAATGCAAAAGGCATCTTTGATGACGCGAAAAGCATTGAAGAAGCTCATTGTATTCGCTTTAAAAAGGTTGCTAATACACAGTAAGGCAACACTAAAAAAATGCTTAATCAGAATAGTGGGGTTTCTGTTCAGGCCAGCTAGCAAGCTGATGGGGCCGCCAGAGTTATCGCCGCCTTTACGTAAATACTCAAATACGCCTTGTTTGAGTAAGTCATTGGACATAACGCCATATAAGGCATTGGCCATAATGTTGACATTGGTATTAGCGTGATAGCGATCGTTATAATATAAATTAATTTTTTCGTTAATCAGTTTGGAGTCGTTAAAATCAGGCATCGCCAGTAAATGCGTGCTAAGTAAGTAAACATCATTAAATACAGCGGTTAAACCGCCACCAGTTATGGGGTGGCGCATATTCAGTGCGTCGCCTAATAAAACTGCGCCTTCTTTTAAGACGGGTTTGGCGGGCATGTAATGGTTAGGCATGATTTTATAGTCATTCTCAAGCAGAGTTTGATCTAAACAATGCTTGAATTCTTTAGGTAAGAATGGAATGACGTTATTTTCAATATGATGTTTTACTTCTTCTTTTTTGGGCGCTCGTTCACCAGAAAAGTCAATCAGTAGGCGTGACTCTGTGCTGGAAATTGGGTAGCAAATAAAAGGTGTCGGCGCTGATAAAAACACATGGCCATGATTTGGGTAAGGGAGTTCGCAGTCTTTTAAAATAAGTCCCACAAAAAATGAAGTAACGGTTTTTACATTGTTACTTAAGTCTTTACGAAAGCTAGAAAAGAAACCATCACTAGTGATCGTTAACTTGGCGTTGATAGTTTTAAGGTCGCGCGTGTGTTTTTCTTTGTACTTAACGCCGGTGACGACATGGTTCTCGTCTTCGATAAGCTCTGAAACCGTGCCGTGGATTTGTGTGATACTTGGGTTTTGCAGTGCATCTTCACGAATTTTTTGTAAAAAACGACCATTATGCAGTCCGACACCGCGATAATCTGTTGATTTATCTTGGTTGTATTCAATGGAAAATTCGTTGTCTTTGTTAAATAGAGCGTAACCATAAATAGGTTGTGCATCAAAGCCTTCAAGCACGCGTTCTAAACCCATTTTCTTTAAGGTCTGTACTGCGCCAGGTTGCAATAGTTCACCTACGATACGCCTTTTTTCTACATATTCCCTATCAACAAGTGCAATCTTGATACCTTTGGGTGCAAGATAGGCTGCAATTGTGGCACCAGCCATCCCTGCGCCGACAATGCAAATGTCAAATAAATCATTATGTTCAGAGGCTGTATGCATATGTATTCTTTATAATAGGCTTTAACTGATTAATTTTAATATGAATAACTAATCTTTAATAGTGTTTGTGTTGATAAAAACGATTTAATGCCCAAATAGGGAAGACATTCCGGTAGGCGCTATAGGTAATCATGCAATTATAGTTGAAAACGCCAGAAATGTTTTCTTGAGCCCAGTCGCCATTTTCTAGTTGTCGATCTAAAAGTAAATTTATACCGCGTTGAATCACCTCTTTTTTTGGTGATTTTGCCGCTTGCAGGGCAAGTAATGCCCAAGCCGTATTAACCACTTGAGAGGTTTCCGCTTGGGAGTAAACCATTTTAGCGCAGGATTCGTAGGTTTCGCCCCAGCCGCCATCAGTCATTTGCTTACTCAGCAAGAAGTCACAGGCTTTATTAATGCAGTTTGTTCTTAGTTGAGCATCAATATAATCTTTGCCTTGAGCTAAAGCTTCTATGCCAAACCAGGTAGCATAAGTGAAGCAAACTGCCCAGCCGCCATACCAAGAGCCATCGGTTTTTTGTTGTTTGACGATAAATTTTAAGCCACGAGAAATAGCCTGCTCTATTTTGTCGTGTTTATAGTCAGGGTAAAGCTCTAAAATTTCCAGTAAAGCAACCACACAAGCGGCACTGCATTCTGTCCAAGAATAATCAATCATAATATCTGCAAATACTTCAGACGGATTGAGTTTTTCTAGCCAGCTAGGGGCGCGACTTAGTTCATAAGTTGGCCATCCACCATTTTTATTCTGGTAAGACAAAATAATATCAACGGCTTGCTTTATGCGCTGATCACTAATATTTTGTTTGAATAATCCTGCTTTATGAATTGCGAGCGTAGCGCTTAAGCCTTCTGAGGTGCAGTCAGCAACAGGCCAGCCTTGTTCGGCAGTAGAAAAAGGCCAGCTGCCAATCATGGGGTGGCGGAAAAATTCTTCATGGGTTTCATGCTCTGCTAGGATTTGCATATCATCAATAAATTGATAGCTTTTTTCCAGCGTCTTAGGGAATAGTTTGCCTAAGTCACTTTCTAGCATGGCGCGTGTAGTGAAGGCGACATCCCATAACTGCGAGCCATTATAACCGCTCATCTTCATGCCATCTTCGGCTACCCATAAATAATCATACCAACGGGCAACATGCTTTTTGAATGGCTCGGACTCTTTTCCGTAGGCATGCCAAACGCACATAGAGTTGATTGCTTTGTTGACTGGGCCGATATCAAGATATTCAGTTTGTGCATCTTCCGCATCGATATATTTTAGAAGATAATCACTTGCTTTGTTTCTTAGCCATTGCGGTCTGATTTTTTCATAGCCATTGGTGAAAGCATTCATCCATTTTAAAACAGGTGACTGGATGGTGTAGCAATCTTTTTCACAGACTTGGTTTCTTTGTTTTGGCCAGTCGATGCTAGCAAAATCTTCGTTATAGATTTCTTTGCGTAAAGATAAGATTAAATCATTTTCAGGTACTTGTATGCGCTGTGCATAGCAATAAGCCATCGGCAAATAGACCATGCGACTATGACACCAGTAACGAGAAGGGTGTACAGGTAACCATTTAGGGAATAGCCACATTTCAGGAAATAAGCTGTTAAAACCGTCCCAATCATATAAGTTCAAGATGGAAAGGTAGAACTTTCCCCAGGAGGGAATGCCAGTTGCACCGCCATTTTCTTTAATCCAAGCTTGCGCTTTTTGTAATCTAGGATCCTCTTGAGGAGTACCTAAAAGACGTAAAGAAACATACTGCATGACCGTGCCAAACATCGTCGGTTGCCCTTCAATATGCATGCCCCAGCCACCATCGCTATGCTGGTGGTTAAATAGGTAAACCTTCATCATTTCTTGGTGAGGTTTAGGAAAAGGAGTGTCTGTCAGGTAAGCCGCTATTAATAAACCAGGCAGTAAAAATAGCGGGCCGCCATAATCGCCTGGCCAATGACCTTCATCACTTTGTAATTGACTGAAGTAATACATACCATTAATAAGGCTATCAATGAGCTTTTGTTCTTCTGCATTTTCTGCTTTGGGTCTAGTGCCTGAATAAGCAGAAGCACTCTTCTTTTGGTATTGCTGTCTAAAGACTTTGTCGCTAGCTGAAGGGTTAAGCTGACGATCGAAAGAAAAGTCTTTAGCAAAGTCTTGTAGTTCTTGCTCGGAAAAATCATCCGTATTATTTAAATGTGCAGCTATATCTTGAGAGTCAGGCTTGTAAGCCCAGATTTGACGACCTTTTTTGGTCAATAATTGCCAATTATTCCAGCTTGAATTTTCTTGCGACATAAATAGATATCCGAGTAGCCTTTTGCATGTAGTTATAGTGTAGCAATAATAAAGGGTGTGATTCTATAGTAAGTTGTAATTATACAACATACGCAACAAAATGTGATATAGATCTCACAAAAAAACATTTTATTTATTGTGGTATATGTATTGTATTTTTTAAATATCAGCTATTTATGCTTACTTATTGATGTTTTTTCTATAATAAATTCGGATAAAACTTGAATTATAAGCAGCTCAATATTATACTTTTACCCATGAAAAAATTAATTTTTGTTGTTTTTTTGCTACTTTTTTCCCAAGGTGCCATTTCAGGTTCGATGGATGAACGTGTTTCTGATATTGAAGGGAGTTGGGCTGACACGCGTGAAATAGAGGCTGCACCTGAGCGTAAAAATATTTTTTTGCAGTTAGTGAATGATATTACGGACGTCGTTGTTGAGTTTCCTAGTCAAGCAGAGCCGCTTATTTTGAAGTCAGCTATTCTATTGACTATGGCTGAAGATGCATCGAGTTTTGTTGCCTTAGGTTTAGTTAATGAAGCTAAAGACTTATTGCAAAAAGCGATAGGAATTAATCCTGAAGCGAGTAAAGGTTCAGCTCTCGTTACTTTAGGCGTTCTCTATTATAAAGTACCTAGTTGGCCGATTGCTTTTGGTGATAATGATGAAGCAGAGACGTATTTATTAAAAGCTTTAGATGTCGATCCTAATGGTATTGGTAGTAATTACTATTATGGTGAGTTTTTATTAGAGCAAGGAAAAAAAGAGCAGGCCGTTAGTTTTTTAAATAAAGCACTTGGTGCAAAAGTTGATACTAATGACAGTAAGGCGAAAATAAGAATGATGGAGCAAGAGAAGGCGAGGGTTGCTTTAGCGAATATGTCATAATTTTCTTTTAAAAAAAGCCCTAAAATGGGGCTTT
>Ga0209081_1002714_pt1 | contig 10187 bp, 11 predicted proteins | sample GOMGulsemesocosm_4_FD_184636 | JGI IMG/M metagenome (GOLD analysis project Ga0209081, IMG submission 184636) | Methane-oxidizing microbial communities from mesocosms in the Gulf of Mexico - GOM15B Gulf of Mexico (SPAdes) (version 2) | ecosystem: Environmental > Aquatic > Marine > Cold seeps... | reverse complement strand
TATCTACGAAGTACAAGAAGCTTTCTATATACCTTTTAGTAAAACATTCATCCAGTTTGTTTTATCTTTATCATTTGTGTTGTCATTGATTTTATCTTCAACAGTATGTTTTGTTTCATTTGTGTCCTTAATAGAGCTGTCAGAAAGGCTATCACTTTGTAATTCCTCTACCAAATCTTCAGACACAAGAATATTGCTATTATGCTTGTCATTTTTACTAGAAAGTGATAGTTCAAAAACTTCGTCAGTTTCAAAATCTTGTGATTTTTCAATTAAATCATGAGAATATAGAGTAATAAATTGTTGATAGGTATCAAAGTCAACAATTTTTTTATGTTTTCCAGGAAATTTCAATCTATTATTGATGAGTAATAATTCATACTGTTTTTTTGAATCATTGTGTTCTAAAAATGCAAGAGTTATACTATCAATATCTCTTAGTAATATATTTAAACAAACAAACTGGTTATATTCTTTTGGAAATAGTTTGGTAATAATTCTGACATAATTTCTTTTTTGAAGATTTTCACAACCATGTTCATTATTTAAAATTTGAATTTGATTCTGTATAGAAGTTAGGTTTTCAAACCAGGAAAGAACAAGGTCACTATTATTTTTAATTATTGTTTCAAAAGACCCACGTCCAAAATAATTATTGTTTGAACTTTCTATTTTTTCACTTATAATATGTAATTTTTTCATTATTAATTCTCCATTATGGGGCATAAATCTACAATTATTATACAACACGATACTTAAAAGATCACAAGACTTCTTAGAAAATTCTTTAAATATACTCAAAATATTAAAAAATATTAAACTTATAGTTTTACCTATTAAATAAAATTATTATATATTCCTTAGTAATTTTTATTACCATTTATGTAAATAATTAAAAAAACATTCAATTTTAATTAAATTTAGATGTTTTTAAATTGTTTTAAGTATTATAATCTATAATTAAATACCATGAGGAGTTACATAAATGTCTGAGTCATCTGTACCATTAGAGTTATTTACAACAGGAAGTTCACTGGTTGTTGTTTGTTTGATACTTTACACCTTATTTACATATAAAAAGAAAATATCTTTTATACAACATCTCATATCTGAAAAAGAAAATGGTAAATTTACCTCTGAAGATAAAGAGTTTATTAAAATTACTTTTAATGAAGCTTCACATTTGAGAGATAAAATTTCAAAACTACTTAAAACACTCTACCCTGTTTTTATTTTAGTAGCAGGAGTTTTTTTTGCATTTTTTGATTTTAAAGAAGCTTTCACACATATTAATATTGTAGTGGTGACTTTTTTATATTTACATATTTTAAAAATAAATGTAACAAGCTATATCAATCAGATGGATATGCTGGCAAAAACAAAGTAGCTGAAAATAAGAAGAGCATCTTAAAAAGATGCTCTTCCATTTCAAAAAGGGGAGAATGTAGTCCAATTCGCAAAGACTACATAATTGACAAGTTACCAATTCGCAATGTAACCTATCCTTACTGCAATTATAAGGCACGAATATTAACCAGTGATCAATAAATGGTTAACCAAAAGTTAATGTCATATTTTTACTTGTAATCAAGATGTAACCAACTCACTCTATAATTCTTACATGCTTTTAACAAATGACGTATAGATCGGCGTTACTAGCTAGTATATATAATTTGATACGCTAGGGTTTCTAAATATCTTAGTGTTTCTTATTGAGAAATAAATGATAAATAAATAAAATATTGATAAATAAAGAGATTTGAATAAATATTGAGAGATTCACTACACAAGATAATATTCGTCTTATGTAGTGATAAACTATTATTTGCTTTATAAAAAGCAACTATCACTTCTTAATTTCAAAAGAATATTAAAGCTTAGATACCTAAACCGTAAACACGGTATTGATGATTGTGCTCTTCACAATTCTAACTACTAATACAGTATTCTAATTTCAAAAGTTCTACTCTAATTAATGAAGTAATTCTAGTAAACAAAGGCTTCTTCATTAGCACCTCCTGAATCTTTTATATCATTATTGTACTCCAAATTTTGTGACAATGTCAAGAAAATACAGAAAAATTTCATAAATATAATTTTTGAAATTATATTTATGTTTTAAATAAAGCAAGTGAATTATAAAAATTACATGGCTGCTTTAACTTATTTTATTGTTTTTAATGATAAAATCCCGTTTTAATTTGAGGATAATTTATGGAAATGATATTAAATGAAAATGATATGGTAATTGGTGCAAGTTTTGAAAATGGAACAATACAAGACTATGTAGATGAAACTAACACATATGGGCTAATTAGAATAGAAGAAACTACTGCCAATTGGTTTTTATTCAATAAAGAAGACAGTGATGAAATATTACAAGAGTTGTATCAGAAGATTCTTCAAGAAGAACATTTCATAAAAAATGATTTTGGAGAAGAAATTGTTGTGTTTGCTAAAAATGGTGATGTTTCAAATGAAGATTTGGTAAAAAAAATTGATGACTATTTAGATCATGAGATCAGCATTTAATAGACTTTAGTTAATTTGATAAAGAAGTAAAGGTCAAAAGAGCTTTTGCAACAACTCTCACCTCACTACTTTCAAAGACCAAGTGGGCGTATTGTTTGTTTATTGAGACAAAACAGATGCGTTCACTTACAATCTTAACCTTTTTGATCCACATTTTATTGTCTTTGTAGACCAAATAAATCTCATCATTTTTTAGTGCAGTTTGAGATAAGTCTGCCACAACCAGGTTTTTATCATTGATTAATGGTTGCATTGAGCACCCATCTACTTTAATCACAAATAGGGATTCAAGTTTATACGAGCTCTTTATTAAATCTTCAGAAAACTCTAAAGTCCTTTTTTTTTCAACGCCATTTATTACATCTACATATTCAAGATTAATTAAACTCATTTTAGCCCTAATTTATGTTATAATCCGTTTTAATAATTATACCCAATTCAATTTAAAATATATTCCCAAATATCGCACTTTGTAGGTTTTAAATTGTATGAGGTATTGTACAAAAGGAAAACCTATCAAAAATTTCGACTCACTTCATTTATCCCATGAAATACTTCAGGCATTAGAAGATTTAAAGTATACACATCCAACAGTTATTCAAAGAAAAGCCATACCAATTATCCTTAAAAAAATGGATATTTTAGGTGTTGCTCAAAGTGGTACAGGAAAAACAGCAGCTTTTTCACTTCCAATAGTTCAAGAACTTTCAAGTAATCGACAAGATAAAATACATACTCCAAGAGCTCTAATTATGACTCCTACAAGAGAGTTAGCAGTGCAAATTGCTAGAAACATCGAATCATTTTCAAAATATGTGGATCTCAAAGTTGCTTTAATTACAGGTGGTATTGCAGCCAAACCTCAAATGAATAAACTTAGAATCGGAGTTGACATTATAGTTGCAACTCCAGGACGATTATTAGACCTTGTTACTAATCATAATATTAAAATCTCAAGTGTAAATACTTTGGTTATTGATGAAGCTGACACTATGTTGGATTTTGGATTTATGCCAGACGTTGAAAAAATCTGTCAAAGAATTTCAACTAACAATAGGCAAACGATGATGTTTTCAGCAACCTTCTCTCAAAACATTAAAGTTCTTGGTAAAAAATTCTTAAGAGAACCTGTAGTCGTTGAGATAAAAAAGGAACGTCCAACTGTAGATATTATTGATCAACAAGTCGTACGTGTGGATCAAGATAAGAAGAAAGAATTCTTATCATATTTTATTGGTTCTAAAAACCTTAAAAAAGTTTTAGTATTTACTAATACAAAAAAACTTGCAGATGAACTGGTTGAGAACTTAAATCTTGATGGTTTAAGTGCTGCTGCGATTCATGGAGACATTACTCAACCTGCACGTCAAAGAGCCCTAAGAGACTTACAATCAGGGAAAGTACAAGTTGTAGTTGCAACTGATATTGCAGCACGTGGTATTGATATACAAGATCTTCCCCATGTAATAAATTATGACCTACCACAAGATCTTGATGACTATATTCATAGAATTGGAAGAACAGGAAGAGCTGGAAATGAGGGAGTTGCTATATCTTTAATCAGTGTAGAAGAGAAAAAGCAATTGAAAGAATATGAAAGAGAGTTAAAAATCACCATAACTCATGATGTGATTGAAGGCTTCGAACCAACCGAGAAAGAAAAAAGAAGAGATTACAGACCAAAAGCATTTAAAAATAAAGATAAACAAAGAAAAAAAGACGAGAGAAATCGTAAATGGCCAACTAAAAAAACTGGAAGTTCTAAAAAAACTACCAAAAGAGATGCCAACAGAAGTTTTGGAAAAAAATAACACTTCTTCGTAAACTTAAAACTACTTCTTGAATTTACAAAAAGTAGTTTTAATCTTTTTTGTTTTTAGATGATATATATTTGATGAAAGCAACCAATCCAACACCTACAACCAAACCTGCCATAAGATTATATGAACTATTATTATTTGGGACATTTTCATTTAATTTTGAAACATTGAACTTTGCATTCTCAACAATATCAAGTCTTGTATAATAATCATTAAGTTCATTTAAATGTGCCATGGCAATTTTTCCGGTAAGATTCATGTCATCACCAGTAACATTGGAGTTTTTATTTACCAATCCATGTTCTAATTCAACCTCAAGTCCACGCCTAAACTCTTGGATATCAATTTTTTGCCAATCTAAACCAATATTATTCCCAACTAATATAGCTTCGTCTTCACTAATAGTTTCCTGTTTCATAGTCGCTCTCTTTTAATGTTTACTTTTTAGGTAAATAATTAAATATTTTATATTTTTTCTTTAGTTCATCAATTTTTATTTTTTCAACTTTTAAAAACTCATTAAACTCGAGAATGATCTTAGGGTATTTTATACTTGATAAGTGTCTATTACTTCGTACATATGGCAATTTATCATTAAAGACCAAATCCTCTTCTTTATGCATAACATCATTTAAATAATGTTTCGTAACTGCTATATTAGAATAAATCCCCTCATACCTTTCTAAAAGTACTTTGATAATCATTGTTTTATAGTCAAATTCTTCGGATATTTTCATCTGACCAACTTTTATATACTCTACATAAGGAAAGGGTGTAAAACCTGCAACAATACCAAGATTCTTCAATTCATCAATTTTAATATTTCTATTACTCTTTTTCACCATTACACCATCAATATATTCAACAACTTTATTGCTATAAATTATTTTTGACTTTTCCTTTATTTTTGCGCTCCAGTAAGGATTATCAGGATATTTAAAATCAATTTTTTTATTAATAAATACTCTATACAATCTTTTAATCGGATAAGCTAAATAAGTAAATTTATATGATTTCTTTTGTGCAAATAGTTGAAGAAGTTCCTTATTAAAGCCTGTATATTGCTTATTTGAGTACTGAGAATAAGGAAGATAATGTTCAAAGTCTTGTACCCCAATAACAAATTCATTTTTATCTTGAGCAAATAAATTATTATTTACAATAAAAATAAAAAATAAAACAAAAAATTTCAAGAGATTCATATACAATCCTCGTACACATCTTTAATACTATATATTATTGTAAATAACTTAATGTCACCCCATTAATTCTCATTAATATTATTAGTACTAATAAACAGCAACAAAAATAAAATAAAATAGCACAATATGACAATTGTGTTCTATTTTAAATCGTGGCTATTTGATATAATACTATATGAATAATTTAGAATTAAAACAGACTGTTTTTGAAAATATTGAAAACTCTAATGGAAAATTTACAAAACATTTTCATGATACGTATACTATTGGATTAACTAACAGTGGGCGATTTAAGTCAATTGTTTCAAATCAGTCGTGTTTGTCATATCAAAATTCAACAAGAATCATAAATCCAGGAGAAGTTCATTATGGTGACTCACAATCTTGGCATTATACTAACTTTTATCCAAAGGTTGAACTTTTAGTTGAGTTATATGATCAAATGTATTCTGAGAAAAAGATACCTGTTTTTAAAGAACATATCATAGAAGATATACAGTTATTTAGTCTTTTATGTGTGTTTTTTCAAAGTGCTTTTACACACGCTGATAAAATGCTTATTGAAACCAATATGATTAATGTATTGTCTTATTTAATAAAGAACTACACCAACCATACCAAAGAATATCTTGATATGTTCAATGATAAAGAAATCATAAAAAACTCAATCGAGTATATAAATGACTCTTTAGAATCAAACCTTAGTCTTGATGAGTTATCTCAAAACTCCAATTTAAGTAAGTACCATTTTTTGCGTGTGTTTAAAAAAAATGTCGGCTTAACTCCGCACCATTATATTTTAACCCAACGAATTCATAAAGCTAAAGATTTAGTTTTAAATGGTACTACCTTAAGTGATGCAGGATTAGAAGTGGGATTTAATGACCAATCTCATTTTATTCGTAACTTTAGAAAAATATATGGATACTCGCCAAAAGAGCTTTTGAAAAAGAGTAATTTTGTTCTCTACTAAAATTTGATTTAATTACACAACTTGTATGAAACAATCAAACAAAAATTTATTTTACATTTTAATGATCCTTGCCATGGCTGGATGGGGAGTATCTTGGGTTAATACAAAAATGTTAAGTAATTATATTAATGAATATGAATTGCTATTCTTTCGAAATGTTTTTACACTAATATCACTTGCACCTGTGCTACTGTTTAGAAAAATGAGTTTTAAGATAAATTTTAAAAGTTTTCTTTTAGCTCTGCTTGCTTCAATCATTATGATTGTTTATTTTAAATATGTTTTTCTAGGTACAAAATTTGGAACTGCCAGTTTAGGAGGAGTACTTGTAACAACCCTTGTTCCTATTAACACATTTCTAATTATGTCTATGTTCTTTGGAAAGAAGATTCTAAAAAAGGATATTTTTGCCTTATTTCTAGGTGCTCTTGGTGTGTTAACTATGTTAAATATTTGGTCTTTTTCATATGAAGATATCTTTGTAAAACATAATTTATATTTTTTAATAGCATCACTACTATGGCCAATATTAACAATAGTGAGTTCAAAAACAACCAATACCTCGCCAATTACTTTTACGCTTTATCTATATCTCATTTCAACAATATTTCTTGGATTATTTCTTGTGGATATTCCCAAAATCGATTATGGAGGATTTGATAATATTTTTTGGCTTAATATTCTTTGTTTGGCTGTACTTGCAACTACATTTGCAACAACTATTTATTTTATAGGCGTAGAAAAACTTGGCACAAATGAAGTAAGTTCTTTTATCTTTTTAGTGCCTTTATTTGCTGTTGGTTTTAGTGCACTGTTTTTAAAAGAAGAGATTACTTTTAATATCATTATCGGTACAGCACTTACGCTTATTTCGGTAAAGATTTTAAATAACATTACATTACTTAAAAGAAAAATAAAAGATGATTAGAAAAAAATGATGTTTCTAAGAATAAAATTCACTACACTTAATAGTTCTATAATTCTCAATCAAAAAGCTTTAAAAAAAAGAGCAATTTTGTTCTATACTAAAAAAATTGATTTTACTATACTTCTAGTATGAAACAATCAAACAAAAACTTATTTTACATTTTAATGATCCTTGCCATGGCTGGATGGGGAGCATCTTGGATTAATGCAAAAGTATTAAGCAGCTATATCAATGAATATGAACTGGTATTTTTCAGAAATATTTTCACCTTAATCACCCTTGCACCTGTACTACTGTTTGCAAAGAAGAGTTTTAAGATAAACGTTAAAAGTTTTCTTTTAGCCCTACTTGCTTCAATCATAATGATTGCCTATTTAAAATACTTTTTTCTTGGAACTAAGTTTGGAACGGCCAGTTTAGGAGGAGCTTTAGTAACCACACTTATTCCTATTAACACCTTTTTGATCATGTCCATGTTTTTTGGAAAGAAAATTCTAAAAAAAGATTTCTTTGCTTTAATACTCGGTGCACTTGGGGTTTTAACAATGTTAAATGTGTGGTCATTTTCATATGAAGATATTGTTACAAAACATAACTTATACTTTTTGTTAGCATCTCTACTTTGGCCAGCATTAACAATAGTGAGTTCTAAAACCACCAATACTTCTCCAATGACCTTTACTCTTTACTTATATCTTATTTCTACTGTATTGGTTGTATTATTTCTTGTTGACGTTCCACAAATTGATTATAGTGGTTTTGATAATATTTTTTGGATAAATATACTTTGCTTGGCTGTGATTGCGACAACTTTTGCAACCACAATTTATTTTATAGGAATTGAAAAGCTGGGTACCAATGAAGTAAGCTCATTTATATTTCTAGTACCTTTATTTGCAATAGGCTTTAGTGCCTTATTTTTAAAAGAAGAGATTAGTTTAAGTATAATAATTGGAACCATACTCACTCTTATTTCTGTAAAGATTTTAAATAATATTACATTGATTAGAAAAAGAATAAAATCCAAAGAAAAAATTTAAAATAAAGAATATCATGAAAAACAGTACTTCAAAAAAATTAAATGCTTTTACACTAAGCGGTCTTATTATTGGTCCAATTTTAGGCTCAGGAGTAATACTTCTACCACCCCTTATTTACAACATGGTAGAAAACTATTCTTTGTTTGTCTGGCTGGTCATTTTAGTTTTAGGTTTTGCTTTTGCTTTAATCTTTGGAAAGCTAGCTATTTTATTTCCAGGGGAAGCTGGCGTATCCTTAGCAACTAAAGAAGCTATGGGGGAGAAATACCAGCTATTAACCTCCTTCTATCTTATCCTGGCGGTATTTTTTGGACCTGTTGCAGTTTTATTAATTGCAGGTGATTTTATTCAAGAATATTTTCCATCTACGAATCTCTCACTTTTAGCTCTGGGCATTTATATTATTACCTATTGCTTACTTCTAGTTAAAATTGATTTTCTTGGTAAACTCATGTTAATTGTATCCACAGCAGTTGCAGCTATTTTTTTAGTATCCAGTATATTTATCTTAATACAAACTCAAAGTTTCTCATTTGTATTACCTCAAGTAGAAATAGATAAATTGGGATATTCTTTTTTAATAATATTTTGGTCAATAGTAGGATGGGAGGTCATTGGAAACTATTCAAATGACGTCAAAGATACCAAAACGCTTAAAAATGCCGTTGTTTTTTCTGCAACTGCGGTTTCAGTTATTTACTTTTTAATTACCTTAGCCATCTGTTTTTCTGATTTCCCATTAAAACAAACAGAATCATTTAAGTTGATTTGGTTAATTCAGCCACTATTTGGAGCTTACTCCACAATAATATTGGCAAGTATATCTCTTATTTTATGTATAGGAACCTTGATATTATTTGTAGGAGGAGTTGCCAGACTTATTTTGGCACTTAGTCATAAAAAAGCAAATTTCCTAACAAGAGAAACCTCTAAGTATTTAAAAAATGGTACGCCAATTGGTGCATTAAACTTACTTGCGGCTATTCATATGATAACTTTGTACCTAGTCTATGAAAAAGTACTTAATCTTGATAATTTAGTTGCATTTGCAGATGGATTTTTTATTGCCAATGCAATTATTGGACTTTTTACTGCTATCATTTTATTTGAAAAAAGTTTTTTAAAATATAGTGCATTTGTTTTGGCTTTTCTATTTTTTATTATTCTATTATTTTCAAATATTTACATATTAGTAACAATTTTACTGCTATTTGTTTTTACTTATCTAAAAAAGTAAAAAAACTGATGATTTAGCTTTGCCTTAATTACTCTTTTAGTATCTTTTGAATAAGGTTTCACAATTAAAGGAGTATGTTAATGATAGAATCAAAATATGAAATCTCAAATGAAGAGGGATATAAAAAATATAGTAACTTTATTGTGCATGAGGGATTAAAAGATATTCTTAGCAATGATTATAAATCATATGGTTCAAGTGCATTTAACAAAACTGAATTATGTGAATCATTATACAAGCTCAATTTTTATGATAAGTATGACCAAGATGCAAATGCTCTTGTATACACAAAATATATTAACAATGATCAATTTAAAAATAAAGCACACTTTATTTACTCCATCATTGATTATGAAAAATACAAAAAATTCGTAGAAAAAAACCCAAATATAGAAAACGCAAACGAATTAACAATCACCTATAATATTATCGATTCGGACAATACCAAAGTACTG
>Ga0209081_1002713_pt1 | contig 10189 bp, 7 predicted proteins | sample GOMGulsemesocosm_4_FD_184636 | JGI IMG/M metagenome (GOLD analysis project Ga0209081, IMG submission 184636) | Methane-oxidizing microbial communities from mesocosms in the Gulf of Mexico - GOM15B Gulf of Mexico (SPAdes) (version 2) | ecosystem: Environmental > Aquatic > Marine > Cold seeps... | reverse complement strand
TGTTTGCTTATACCAGCATTATCGCTGGCAGTTACTACGGTGAGGTTGCCAGCCAATATATTCACGGCCGTTTATTGATGCCGTATAAATGGTTGTATATAGCGTCTATTTTTATTGGCGGGGTGGTCAACCTTGATGTGGTGATCAACTTCTCGGATTTGTTTTTGGCGCTGGCTTGTATTCCCAATTTAATCGCAATGGTGCTGCTGTGTCCAAAGGTGGCAAAAGAGCAGAGACGCTACTTTGATGAGCTGCGGGACTAGCATTGCCTGTCTTTGCTGGTTGTACTTTACGTCGATGTGGCTTGATGGCTATAGAGCTGGCTAGCACGATTGCCTAGTAGTGGTAATTGACACTGATCGTCGCGGTGCGGCCAAAGGCGTTGTGCAGTGAGCTTTCAAAGCGCAGCTCATCCCTGACCTCTGGTGGTTCTTGGTCGGTAATATTAATAATAGCTAGGCTGGCTGTGAGTTTTGGTTGTGTCCATTGATAGCGATAGAGAAAATCCCAAGTGACGAACCTGTCAACTTTGCCATTGGCTAGCTCTGATTCATTGACGGTGTTGGCAAGTACGCTGAGCCCTTCGTCGATGTAGCTGTCGACATAATTCCAGCGCAGCGTAGCTGTATGGTGGTCTTTTTCTATTCTCAGTGATGCGTTGCCTTTCCATTGGGGTAATGGTTGTGATGATGTACCGGTGTTTGAATATCCGACCGCATTGTGACCGGCTCGCAAGTCCGTCGATTCGATTTGATAGCGATTGATATAGGCCGCGTTAACGTCGAATTTTACAAGGCTGTTGTACATCAGCCAGTGTTTTTCAAACTGTAAGTCTACGCCTTCAGCGGTGATGTCGGGGCCGTTAATATAGTGAGTAATAATGTGCGAGATCTTTTGGCCGTTATCGAAGATGACTTGATCTTTATATTCCGAATTGGGCTGACTGATGACGTGGTTAACAATATCATTGGCGCTTTGCTGCACAATAGGATCGTTTAAATGAATTCGCCAAGCGTCAATGCTGCCGCGAAACCCCTGCTCGGTTTTCCAAAGAAAGCCGAGGTTAATATTGTTGGCGTCTTCGGCGTTAAGATCAGGGTTTCCAATTCGGTAGGTTGACTTAAAGGCACCGGCGTAGCCCAAGTACTCTTGAGTCGTACTATTTTGCCCAGTTTGGTTCAGCGATGGCGCTCGAAATGAGGTGCTGATCGAGCCACGCAGACTAATGGCATCACTGACTCGCCAGAGCGCGGCTAATTTAGGGTCGATGCTGCTGCCAACACCGTCCAAATATTGTTCGTAGCGCGCGGCAAGCTGTAACTCTAAATCTGGCGAAATGTTGATTCGCGCTTCGCCAAACGCGGCGACGGTTGTTTGTTGGAGGTTGTCGTCTTCTCCGCCGGCAAAGAAAATGAGATCGTTGACCGGTGCTTGGTTTATATCATCAATACTGCCCAGTTGTGAGTTTTCACTGTAGTGAATTTTGAGTGTCTCATGACGAACTTGAGCGCCGACGGCAATACTAATGCCGCTGGCGGTATTGACGGTATGATGTAGCCAGTCAGCAGTCAGTAATTCACTGGTGTTAGTCTGAGTAGCGTCACCCACTAACCACTGTTGAAGCTCGGCGGAGTTTTCAAGCGCTGGATCATAGATGCTGCTGTTCGAAAGAGCGGATGAAAACGGGTTGTAATATTCACAGCCATTTTGTCCGGCAGTAGTGCCTGTACAGTTTGGTCCGCCAAAGCCGAGAAGAGCCTGTTGCCAGCGCGCCTTAATAGTGTCTGGTGTGTAGACTATCGCTTTATTGCGGGCATACATGAGCGCAAAGTCGTTGGTAAAACTCTCGTTGTCGAAGGTGGCGCCGGCTAATACGCGCAGGGTGCGATATTCACGTGAACCTTCTTGGCCTTCTTCTGGTCCCGCCGGCCTAGCGCGTCCAAGGTAGAGCGCGCCGCCCGAAAAATCCGCTGTGGCTCCAGCCGCAGTGGTTGGATTGGTGGCGAGAAATGATGGCATCGCTGGGTGATCGCTGGGAATGTAGTAGGCGATGTCGACTTCTTCAGTCGGTGCAAAGCTGGGTGAAGTTTTCCAATAGGGAATATCCGTTTTAGCTAACAGTAATTCGGCATAGACGTCGGTGTTTTCATTGTATTGCCATTGGACTTGATTGAACCATCGAAATTGAGTTTCCTCTTCGACGAGGTTGTCAGAGCTGAGATAAGAATAGCTGCAGCGATTGTTGTCGAGCAGGCGACCAAACGTTTCACAGCTTGGGTCCGCCACCAAGTTGTCATCGACGGCTAAATTGTTGAGTTCGGCATTGGTAATTCCATCAGCTGCGGTCGCGGCATCAATGGGGACAAACGCGCCTGGATTGCCAATGGAGGACTCTCCAAACACGACTTTACCGCTGGACCGGATATCGATACGGGGCTTTGTAATCTTTTCTCTGTCGTGAACGGTTAGCTCGTTGCGTTTAATATACTCGACGCTCGACATCCATTGCCACGAGTCGCCTTGTTGACCCCAAATGGCGGTTAGATTCCAGTCTCCTGCGGATTCATCGATGGCTTTATATTGACTCTTTAGTGTCAAACCATCTTCGGGCTGTTGGGTAATAAAGTTTACCGCGCCGGTGATCGCATCAGATCCGTAGATGGCGGCCGCGCCATCTTTGAGTAGTTCGACGCGGGTGACGGCATTGATGGGCAGCGAGTTGAGATCGACATAGCTCTGGCCATCGTCGTGAGGCAGTGCGCTATTGACGGTGCGTCGTCCATTGAGCAGTACCAGTGTTCGGCTTACCCCCAACCCCCTAAGGTTGATATTGCTGGTGCCGGCAGAAAAATTGTTATCGAATTGATTGCTTTGGTTTTCTGTTCCCGAAACAGAGGGTATATACGATATCAGATCTGCAGCGCTGGTTAGCCCAAACTCGTCGAAGGTGGGCTCATCCCAAGTGGAGATGTTATTGGCACTGGGAAAGCGAGTGGGAGAAGTCCAGGTGCCGGTAACAACAACTTCCTCAATGGAGTTTTCGAATAGTGGTGCTCTATCGCTGTCGGTTGGGACAGGGGCGTGGGTGATTAGATAGTAAAGGTCATTGTGATTGCGCGCTTGCAAGCGGTGTCCCGCAAGCAGTTTTATAAGGGCGTGCTCGGCACTCATGGTGCCAAAAAGTGCGGGTAGCTGTAGCGACTGATCGACGCTGGGGTCAATGACAATGCCGATGTCGGTTTGTTCTACAAAGTCTACCACCGCCTGTTGTAACGTCTGTGAGGCGATATTGAGCTGGTGCTTAATCACAAAGCGCTGTTGTTCGTGCTTCAAGGTGCGTGGCTGAGTCTGCGCTGGATCGGCAGAGGGCTTCATTTCCGCGCCGGCAGAACAGCTCATAGCACCGCTGGTCACCAGCATGATTGTGCAGGCGAGGCGTCTTTGAGCAGGCATTCTCAGTGATTGAGAGCGAGTGAAAAGTAGGTTGAGCATAAAGCGGGCTTGGGGCTTTTATAGTTGTAGTGCGCGCGCGGGTATGGGCAGGATTCTACCGGATATAGAGACTCAGTGCTGCTAAAAAACGTTAAGTTTTCCCGAGTTGCGAATCCAAGAGATTAAGGATTCGCTGAGAGGTGGGGGCTCAAAGATGCTAGCTCAGGTGCTATTGGCGCGGGCTCAATAAGATACGATCGTCTTCTTCGGTAATGACGATAGGCAGCACATCACTCAGTGAGTGGACCATAATGGCGATGTTGTCGGTGGGGAATACGGCAGTCAAACTGAGTTTGCCTAGCTCTTCGCTGGCGAGCTCAAGAGGTCGTTCGCTATAGCGATTAAAATCGGCCACCACATCATTGAGGGGGGCATCAAAGTACAGGCGCAGGCCTTCTCGCCAAGCGCCAGATTTGCTGGCATCTTGCCGAGACACGGGCGCTAGACCGTCGATATAGCTGACAACTCTCTCTCCAGGAGCGAGTTCAACTTGTTTCTGAGAGCCGATATGGGTGACTGCGACCAGCCCGCTTTGTACGCTGACCTTTGATTGGCGATCCAATTGATTGACGTTGAAGCGCGTCCCCAATACGGACACCTGAGTGCCCTCGCTGTCGACAATAAACGGGCGGCGTGAATCTTTAGTCACATCAAAAAAGGCTTCACCGCGAAGCAGTATAACGCGGCGCTGGTGCTCGCTGAGCCTTAGCTCTATCTGGCTGTCGGCTCCCAGCGTCACCACACTGCCTTCAGGCAGATGAATTTGTCGGGTTTGAGCCAGCTCTGAATGGTAGCGCACACCTTGTTGTTGATCTGTGGTGCTGGGCAGCCAAAGCGCTATTGCCAGTATCACTGATGCTGCGATTGCGAGCCCGCTAACCAGTTGAGTGATTTTTTTGGCTGGTTTGGCAAAGGCTGTGTTTGCGCGCGGTGGGTGCAATTTACCGAGATCAGTGAGTTGCCCAGCTTGGCGCCAAAGGCTCTGTGTTTGTTGCCAGGCCTGCTGGTACTCGGTGTCTATGGCCAGCCAGCGCTTAAAACGTGCACGATCATGATCGCTGGCTTCGTCGTCGCAAAGCAATACCATCCACTCGTGGGCTTGCTGTTGAGCGGTGGGGATTACCACAGTTTCTTCATCTGAATTCATATTGTTCACTGCTCATCTTCCGTGATGGATGGCTTATTGTTTTCCCTGCGTGGCTTATTGTGAATGATCTTGTGGCAGGCGTCTAATGCTCGCATCACGTGTTTTTTCACCCCGTCGGTGGAGATACCCATATCTTCGGCAATCTCTCGATAACTCATGTTGTGTACTCGGCTCAATACAAACGCTCGCTGGCGTTTAGCGGGCAGTTTCTCAATAGCGGCTTGAAGCTGATCGAGAGTCTGCTGTTGTATGACTAGCTGTTCTGGCGTTGGTTGTACCTCGTCAGCCTCTAATACTGTCGTGCTGTCTCTGTGATCTTGACGAACCTTCTCTCGCCGGTGGTCGTCGATCAATAAGTTACGCACCAGTTGAAACAAATAGGCTCTTGGGCGCTCAACCGCGCCGGGGTTGGGCAGACAGAGAAAGCGCTCAAAGGCCTGATGGGCCAAGTCTTGTGCGGTGTCTTCGTCTTTGTGCCACTGCCCTTTAATATAGTTGACGAGCTCGGCCCTGTGGGCGCGATAGAGTTCTGTCCAAGCGTGTTCTTGAGGATACAACGGGATCACAGCTCCGGCGTCATTATTTGGAGTTAAGATTGTCTCCGTTGCGGAGGTATCTGACAAGCGACTTACTTTCGCCACTGCTGTTTTCTCACTGTGTATTATTGTCGTTATCTCCAGCGTAGACGGATAAGTCGAGTAAGTGGGGACACTCGTCACACGAAGTAGCGCCTTCTTTATAAGCTTATTCGAAATACTTGTCGGAACTCTCGTGCTTGAGGTCGGTCTCAGGGGTATAAATAACTCTTCAATCCAGCGACAAAGTCTACAAGGATATATTCGTGAGCACCCTTATACAGTCAGTAACGTCTCTTTATGACCGAACCGTTGACGGTTTAAAATCCGTGAGTGGCTTAGGGTCATTGGCCTTGCGCCTTTATCTGGCGCCAATTTTTATTATCGCTGGCTACAACAAATTACAGCTAAGTAATGGCTCGCTGGGTTTTTTTGAGCGTTTAGCGCCCAATCCCAATGTGGTGTCTTGGTTTGGTAACCCAGACTGGGGGCTTGGTTTACCGGCTCCAGAATTTTTGGCTTTTATGGCCGGCTGGGTCGAGTTGTTGGGTGGTTTTCTATTGGTGGTTGGCTTGGCAACTCGATTTATTAGCTTGCCGCTAATATTTACCATGGTTATCGCGGCCACCACCGCTCACTGGGATAATGGCTGGTTTGCGGTTGCACCAAGTAGTCCGGCATCGAGCGCTGCACAGCCCTTGGCGTGGATTGGTATTGATGCAGCACAGGATAGTTTAGAGGGCAGCGTCGAAGTTGGGCGTCGATTGGGGGCGATGAAGAGCATACTTGAAGATAATGGCAACACGTCTTGGCTCTATGGGAAAGGCAGTATTGTGGTCTTGAACAATGGCATTGAGTTCGCCGTCACCTATTTGATTATGTTGCTAATGTTGCTGTTTCACGGTGGTGGGCGCTACGTCAGTGCAGATTATTGGCTGGGGCGCACTCGCTCATTTCAGTAGTTTATCTGCCCGCACTGATCGATTCGACGGCGCTTGGGGGTGGGCGACATCTTTTTATTAGGGGTGCTATACTGGTTCAGTTTTGAACAGCCAGAATGAGACCCCACCTTGATCGGAAATCTATTTCGTAAAATCTCCGGCGGCGAAAAAGCCGCTGAGAAGCCCGCTGCTAAGTCTAGCCCAAAGCCTAAACAAGGTGGAAAGTCCTCGAATCGCGGCCCCAATGCCGCGAAAAAAAGCGGCGGTAAAGATCAGCATCCTCATGGCGGTAAGCGCCACCATCAGGGTAAACGCAAGTCTCCCGATGTCGACAAAAAACCGTGGACACTTGATGATTTTAAGGTCGCCCCAGAAGAGGGGAAGACGCGCTTTCACGATTTAGATTTACCGCTTGAATTGATGCACGGTATTGCCGATCTGGGATTTGAGTACTGCTCTCCCATTCAGGCGCAGTCTCTGCCGCACACGCTTAACGGCCACGACATGGTCGGCAAAGCTCAAACCGGTACCGGTAAAACCGCCGCATTTTTGTTGTCGATCATTGATGATTTAATGAAAAACCCTATCGAGGGCGAGCGCTACGCAGGAGAGGCTCGAGCTCTGATTATTGCGCCGACTCGAGAGCTGGTGATTCAAATTGCCGAAGATGCCAAGGCCTTAACGAAGCACACCGATCTTCAGGTGCATACCTTGGTCGGTGGCATGGACTACGGCAAGCAGCAGAAGCGTTTACAAGATACGTTGGTTGATATCTTAGTCGCTACGCCAGGGCGCTTGCTGGATTTCTGTGGCAATCGAGATGTCTATCTTGATCAGATTGAAGTGCTGGTTATCGATGAAGCCGATCGCATGCTGGATATGGGTTTTATTCCTCAGGTGAAAAATATTATTCGTCAAACACCTCAAAAGACTCATCGCCAAACTCAGTTGTTTTCTGCCACCTTTACTGACGATGTGCAGAGCTTGATTGAACAGTGGACGGAAAACCCTCGACGTATTGAGATCGCTCCACAAAGTGTTGCCACCGACACGGTAACTCAGCGTGTGTACCTTGCCTCGACCGATGAAAAATACACCTTGTTGTACAACTTGTTGCAGCAAGACGATGTTGAAAGTTTGATCGTTTTTGCCAATCGCCGTGATGAGTGTCGCCGCTTGCATGAAAAGCTTGAGCGACATGGCTTGGCTGCTGGTTTGCTGTCGGGTGAAATCGCTCAGAATCGCCGAGTAAAAACCCTCGACGGATTTAAAAGCGGAAAACTTAAAGTGCTGGTGGCTACGGATGTTGCGGGTCGTGGTATTCATATTGATGGCATTAGTCATGTTGTCAATTACACACTGCCTGAAGAGCCCGAGGATTATGTGCACCGTATTGGCCGTACTGGGCGCGCAGGTAAGACTGGCACTTCTATTAGCTTCGCCTGTGAAGATGATGCGTTTCGCTTGATGCCGATTCAAGAATTGGTCGGTAGCGGCCTGAAGTGTGAGCAGCCTCCTTTAGAGCTGTTAGCGCAGACTCCAGCAATGGGGCCGCGTAAGCCGCGCAGTGATGATGATCGTCAACGCCCTCGCAATAGTCGCGATGGCGGCGGTAATCGCAGGCATTCGCGAGATAGTCGGCCAAGACGTTAATACAGGTAGTGATTTACCTCATCAAAAGGCCCTTTTTAGGGCCTTTTGTGTTTCTGTCTAAACGCGATCTCTATGGTGTAGATTTCAGCAAATCGGCCGACAATTGACTACACTGTAATAACGTTTGTATTTCAATAGCTTAGGGCTCGTAGCATGTCTGTCGTCAAAAAAATATTGGTGGTTGAAGATAGCCCCATTGTCACAAAGATCATCCGTCACGTAATTAAAACCGAGCCCAGCATCGAGGCTCATTATGCGGCAAGCTTTGCCGAGGCGAGGGTGTTGGTCGAAACCCTGGGCGATGAGCTTTTTGCGGCTCTGGTGGACTTGAATTTACCCGATGCTCCGGACGGTGAGGTGGTCGATTATACGCTTGAGCAAAAATTGCCGACGATCGTATTGACCGGTAGTTTTGACGAGGCGAGACGAGAAAAATTGCTGTCGAAGGGCATTGTCGATTATGTGGCAAAAGAGGGGCGTTTTTCTTACAGCTACGCCGTTAATTTGGTCAATCGCCTTTACAAGAATCAGGCGATAAAAGTGCTGGTGGTCGAAGACTCGGATACCAGTCGCCGGGTCATCTGCGACATGCTTGCGCGTCACAAGTATCAAGTCTTGTCGGCAGTGGATGGCATTGATGCTATTAAAGTGTTGCTAGAGCACCCAGACATCAGATTGCTCATTACCGATTACAATATGCCAAACATGGATGGTTTTGAGTTGGTGCAAAACATCCGTGTTAAATACGAAAAGTCCGATCTCATTATTATCGGTTTGTCCGCTGAGGGGCAGGGTAGCTTGTCGGCCAAGTTCATCAAAAATGGCGCCAATGACTTTTTGCCCAAGCCCTTCAATCACGAAGAGTTTTATTGTCGGATCATGCATAACGTTGAATCGCTTGAGCTGATTGAGCAGATTCGTGACGCAGCCAACCGCGACCACCTAACAGCCGCTTATAACCGACGCTACTTCTTTGCACAAGGCGAAGAGATGTATGAGCAAGCCAAGGCCAATGGCTCACCACTGGCAGCGGTGGTGTTGGATATCGATCACTTTAAGCGGGTCAATGATGCCTATGGTCATGATGGCGGCGACAAAGTCTTGGTGGCGTTCAGCCGCTTGCTCTACGAAACCCTAGGTCGTTTCTTGGTGGCACGCGCTGGGGGTGAGGAGTTCTTCGTTTTATTGCCGGGTATCGACAATGAAAAAGCGCTGTCACTGATTGATAAAGTGCGTTCAATCGCGGCGTCGACCCCAGTGTCGATGGGTGAAGAAGATGTCTATGTCACATTTAGTGCCGGAGTCTGCAACACATATTCCGATAGCTTGGACGAGCAAATCAATTTGGCCGATGAGCGCTTGTATCGGGCCAAAGAAGCCGGCAGAAATCTAGTCATTGGTGATGATGAGTAGCGAGGCATGATGGGTGATGTTGTGCAAAATGGCTCCTGTAGATTCACTCTGTGGAGGGGTTTTGGGCTGAAGTTTTGGCCTTGGGGCTCCATGGTGCAGACCAGCCATCCATGTGATTCCAATCAAGATTGTGTCCAAATATCTCTTCGATGACACCGTTGTGATGTAGTTTTTGCGCGGCAGCTCGGTAGATCGGTATTAACTCTAAGTGCGAAGACTTTTTTGAAATGTAGAGGCTTACCATTGGGCGACTGATTTCTAGTAGTGGGGTGAAGCGAGAAGGCGGGAAGCGCTTTTGTTTAATGGCCCAAAAAAAAGTCAAATCAACCCCCGCCATCGCATCAATACGCCCCCGAATTAACATCGCAAGGGCTTGAGGCATAGCGTTGATAGGGGTTTTCGTAAAGTGTGTGGCGTCGTCAAATATTGGCCCGTATTTTGAACCTCTCATATAACCGACAAGCTTACCGTTGAGTTGATCGATTGAATTCAGTGATTTCATGCCAGCTCTGCCGACGATGATCACCTGTGATTCGGCAATTGGGGCAATTCTTATAATGCGCGATAGATCAGCCTGAGCATCAAATAACATCGCCATATCGACATCGCCTGAATAAATAGAGTGGATAACTCGGCTGTAGGGCTGTAATTGAACTTGATGTTCCAGCCCGGTTTCGAGCGATAGGGCGTATTGAACATCGACTAACAGACCCTGAGCGGAGCCATCGATTTGCATGCCCCAAGGTTTGATGAGAGAGTTTGCGAATATAACGGGGGCAGCATAGGTGAGCCGAGAATAGAGGGCGGTTGTGACCAAGAGAATGCAGAGTGCAAGTGTATCTCTGAACCTTAATGAACGACAGCTCATAGCTCACCAGATGGTTAAATATAGGCTCTTGATGATGGTTACCCCTTAAGTGGGCAGTTGCCATTGAGGGGGATCAAAAGCGCGCTCATAAGAGAGTTTA
>Ga0209081_1002712_pt1 | contig 10191 bp, 6 predicted proteins | sample GOMGulsemesocosm_4_FD_184636 | JGI IMG/M metagenome (GOLD analysis project Ga0209081, IMG submission 184636) | Methane-oxidizing microbial communities from mesocosms in the Gulf of Mexico - GOM15B Gulf of Mexico (SPAdes) (version 2) | ecosystem: Environmental > Aquatic > Marine > Cold seeps... | reverse complement strand
CTCAACAAGTATCTGTGTCAAAGAGGGCGCTTCAGATCGGCTATAAGTGATAGGTATTATGTTGTTACAAGCACCCGTAAGAAACACTTTGTTATCTTTAATGCCAATGGATTTTATTTTGTAGTGGCTCATGGGTTCTCCTCATTAGTGATAAGACCATTTAAGCGCACATTCTTTCAATAGCAAGTCACACGGGATCCTCGAAGACATTGGGTTGGAGTAACAATATTAAACGTATTTACTTATTGAAAAATGAGTTGTCTCTGCATTATCTGACAGTATCTAAATTCTTATGTAATAGAGGATAAAAGTGTCCAAAAAAATCACTGTTAAGCACAGCACGAAGGAATAAAGCCGAGAAATACAGACTAATTAATCTAAAAACAGCGTAATGACTGAAAATATGGGTCATGAAGATGGCTCAAGTTGTTTGTTATGCTGAGTCTCTAATAGACAGAATAGACAAGCTTCACGCACTAGATTATGAAGATGAACTGAGTGATTTGTTTTTATTTTTTTGTGAAAAAAAAAGAATGTTCATATAGCCTGCGAAAGCTATACTTGAAACAGTAAAAGACGAAACATTGTCGAACAATGAGGGTTAAAAGTCGTGTTAGCTTCAAATAAAATGGCTAAATTTGATTATGAATAAAAAATAAAGAAAGCACTTAACGGAGGGGCAAAGCCGTTTGATAAATATTAAGGAAAAGAAACTTAGATGTCTGATAATAATGAACTGGTATTAAAACCGATTAATACCTTATTAAGTGAAACCTTTTATATTCCGGCATATCAGCGGGGATATCGCTGGACCAATCGACAAGTCACCGAATTACTAGATGATATTAAAGAGTTTCAACAGCAGGCCGAGAATAGTACCAAAGATGCTTTCTATTGTTTACAACCGATTGTGGTGAAGCCACATAATAGCGCTTGGGAATTAGTAGATGGGCAGCAACGGTTAACAACTATTTTTATTATTCTTACTTATCTTAAAGAGATTCTTACACTGCTAGGTAAATCACGTTATCAATTAATTTATGAAACTAGAGAAAATAGTGCGGAATTTCTTAATGATATTGATGAAAAGCGTGGCGAAGAAAACATTGATTTCTTTCATATTGTTGAAGCAAAAAAAGCTGTTGATGAATGGTTTAAAGCACAAGATGGTACTTACCAAATTAAGTTTATCCAAACCTTATTAAATGACGATGATATAGGGAAGAATGTAAAAGTTATTTGGTATCAGGTAGGTGAGAACGAGGATGTTACGGATGTGTTTACCCGGCTAAATATGGGTAAAATTCCCTTGGTTAATGCTGAGCTAGTTAAGGCATTGTTTTTAAAATCAAGCAACTTCGACCAGGGTGGAAAAGTTGTTAGACACCTTCAGCAGCTTAATATTTCCCAAGAGTGGGATGCCATTGAAAAGCGTTTACAAGATGATGCGTTTTGGTATTTTGTAAGCAATACGGAAATTAGAACAAATCGTATTGAGTTCGTACTGTCTTTGGCCGCTAGAAGATTAAGCAGTGAAGGTATTATTAATACAGATAAATTGAAAATATTCCTTCAGTTTAACCAGTTGCTTATCAATCAAAGTACGGATATTGTGCAAGAATGGCTCAAGGTGAAGCAGTGCTTTATGACACTGGACGAATGGTTTAACGATCGTGCTCTTTTTCATTTGGTGGGGTATTTGGTTTCACAAAACGTGTCTATTGAAGAGATATTTGACTTAAATGATGCTAACCAAACTAAGCATGAATTCAGACAAGCGCTAATTAAGCGAGTTTTCGCTAAAGCCTTTTCGAATATAAAGTTTACTGAATTATCTAAGGATATGGTTGAGGCCGAGCTATCTCAGCTCAGTTATGATTCTGGAGCAAAGCGGTTACGAGCAATTTTACTGTTGTTTAATATTGCTAGCCTGCTGGCTAACACAGCAACAAACACGCGTTTTCAATTCGAAAAATTTAAGCTAGACGTTTGGGATATTGAGCACATACGCTCTGTAGCTTCGGATATGCCAGACGTAAAAGATAAGCAAAAAATCTGGCTGAGTAATGTTATTGACTATATTTCAGAAGATAACATGATTAGTGCGGACAAAAAGCCGGTGGAAGATGCGAGTGCCTCACAAGTTATTAGGGAAGATGCCAGCAGACTATTAGAAAGTTCAACTTTTGACAAAGAGCAATTTGAGGTGATTTATGAGCGAGTTTTATCGTTATATGATCCAAGTGGCGATGAAGATGTTGATAACTCTATTGGTAATTTAACATTGTTGGATAGCTCAACTAACCGTAGCTACAAAAATGCAGTATTCCCGATAAAACGTTCTAGGATTATTGCCCTTGATAAACAAGCGACCTTCGTTCCTTTGTGCACTAAAAATGCCTTTTTGAAATATTACAGTAAGCAAGTAGACAAAATGTTGTTTTGGGAAGTAAAGGATAGTCTAGACCATCAATTAGCCATGGTTGATATTATCTATGACCTTTCTTGCGGCAAAGGAGTGCACTCTTGAGTAGTGGAAAAAGCTTAACTTTTTACGGTTTGTTTGATGAAGTAAATTGCGTCGAGATCCCAATACTACAGAGAGACTATGCGCAAGGACGACCTGAGGAAAATGAAGTGAGAACCTTGTTTTTACGTTCATTATTTAATGCATTAACGCTAGAAGATGCGGTGTCGCGACAACCGCTTGATCTCGACTTTGTTTATGGTAATTATGAAGATAGTGATAATAAGATTTTCTCAGTGCTTGATGGGCAACAACGTTTAACAACCTTGTTTTTGCTACATTGGTTCTTGGCAGTTGAAAATGGTCGATTGACTGACTTTAGAAAGCAGTTTGTAACACCAGAAGGTATGTCTCGTTTTACTTATAAAACAAGGCCGAGTACAACAGAGTTTTTTAACGCACTGATGGCTAAAGACTTCCTAATATGTAACTCTAGAATTAGTGAGCAAATAACTGATTATCAGTGGTTTTACTTGTCTTGGAAACAGGATCCTACGGTACAAGCTTGTCTTTGTATGCTGGATGCGATTCAGGAGATGTTTGCAGAGAAATCGGAAGGTTTATTTGAAAAACTTTCTGATACAGTTAATCCCTATATAACTTTTCAATTTTTAAACCTTCATTCGTTTGGCTTATCAGATGAGTTGTATATCAAGATGAATGCTCGCGGGAAACCGTTAACGGTTTTTGAAAACTTCAAAGCTAAGTTTGAGCAGTTCATTCAATCTTGTGATCAACCTTGGCCAGATTATAAACTAGCTTTTAACGATCGTAACGTTGACGGCTATGATTATTTTATTCACAAGATCGATACAGATTGGGCGGATTTATTTTGGCCATATAGAAATACTTGCTCTAAAGATAATGCGTTTGATGATGAGCTAATGAACTTTTTTCGGTTGATTATTGCTTATCAGTACCTTTTAGATAATAGAAACTCTCCTTTGCTGTTAGCTAAAGCTAAGAGCGACATTTTTGGTTTGTCAGGAAAATTAAAGGCAGCAACATTATCTAGGTATGAAGAGCTCAATTGTTTTAATCAAAACTTAATTCTACGTCTAATTAAAATGTTAGATCTAATTTATGCTGAGGGTCTGTTAGGTAACAAAATTAGGCCTTATTTTGAAGATCAATATTATTACTCAGAAGAAAAGACTTTCCGAAATGTTATTTCTAATACGGCTAGTTACGATGATAAGCTGCGCCTCTATGCTTTTTATACATACTTGGAAAAAAACAAAGATCAATCTGAATTAGTTGCTTGGATGCGCGTTATCTATAATTTGGTTGAAAATACTATTATCAATACATTCGATGAGTTTTATAAAGTCCTTTTTGCGATTAATGAATTAAGCCAGTTTGATTCTCCGATATTAGCTACGTTGAAAGGCGGTTGTGATATTTCCGGGTTCAGCGGGGCTCAAATATTAGAAGAAAAAATTAAAGCCCACCTATTACTGAAGTCCGGCAAGTGGAACGATGTAATAATTGAGATAGAAGCGCACTCGTTTTTTGATGGTCAAATTGGTTGTATCTTGAATTTTTCTGGAATATTGGAATTTTACCGAAAATATAAGCATTGTGACTGGAGTAGCGAACTCGATAAGCAGTATTTTAATGATTTTCGAAAATATGCTAATTCGTTGGGAGCAGTCTTTAATCTTATCGCAAGTAGTTCTTCGAGCATTGACTATCTTTGGGAAAGAGCCGTACTTAGCAAAGGAATATATTTCACAGAAAAATCTACCAGTGGAAAATTCAATTTACTTAGTTCTAGAGATACAAGAAATAATATACCTCGGGATCATAGTTGGCGTCGGTTATTGCAAATTGGTTCTTTAGAAAGAGAGAAAAAGCAAGCGTATGTTAAAGCAGTAATTGATGATCCATTATTCAATTCAGCAGATATCGCCACTTCTTTGAAATTGATTTGCCAAGATGCAGTAAAAAGTTCAGGAATGAATGCCTTGCAACATGCGTTAATAAAGTACAAAGAGTTAATGGCTTACTGTAACCAAGGTTTTATTTACTTGAATGGTAAAGAGGTTATTTTGCTTAGTGAGTCGCAACGCAATCATTATCACAGCGAGCTTTATACAAAAGTACTAGAGCTTGAATTGAAGGAAATAAAGGGTTCACTGGAACCCTTTATGTTTATTGATTACGAGTCAGTTAAATCTCGTGATGATAAGCCATTTACTCAGATCCGTGGGTGGAAGTTTAATGGTCTGAGTTATTTCATTGAAGTCAGACGTCAGGGTTCCGGATTTAATATTCGCTTTAAAGGGTGGGGTCTTTCCGACTATCCTGAGGTTCTTTTATCTATTCTTAAGACGCAAGGCTTCAGTCGTATAGAAAGTGACTACGAGGGTATCGGAGGTCGTGATCATTTTGTACAAAATGATCAAAAAGTAGTTCAGGAAGTTATCAATAAAATAGTTGATTTGTGTTCTGATTTGAAGGATCTAGATAAAGAGTAAAGTTGGCCTACTTGAACGTTTCACGTAATGCAATGTAGTTAAACTTTTCAAGAATCGCTTGGAATACAAGTGCAGCAGTGGTTGGCACGATTGTACGGAAATTCTAACCTTGAGGAAGATTATTTGTACAGTGAATAGCTCTTACATTCCTAGTCAGCATTTACATTCTCATGTAATGCATGAGTAAAACTGTCAACATTCAATGTGTCGCACTGGCGACTGAAATCCGCGAAACTAATATATCCGCGATATCAAAACAGCGTAGTTGAAGACAAGATTTGGGCTTTAGATTAGCAGCGTTCAATTATTGTAAGAAATTTGGCAATATTAAAAACCGTTTTCCCTGTCAAAGCATTTAGGTATGTTTTATAAAGTTAAAAGCAATTAATTAGGGCGGGAAAATGGCGAAAGATAACGATTTGTTAGACATGCTTGATGGTGATGGCATCAAAAATGAATTTTTCATGGAAGAGGAGGTGGTGCTTAATACAAAAGAAGCAAAACGCGCCATGAAGAATTACTTCAAACATATTCAGGTGCGTTCTAGTGCAGCTACGTTACTGCTTGTTAAGTTTGGACAAGAAAAAGCCGCCAAAGTTAATCAGGACACCATTGATGAACAACTGGCTCATTTTTTGAAAGACATGGCTCAAGATATTCGTCATACGAAACAAATACTCGATGATGCAGGAATAAAATCGCTTGTTTGCGTCACCGGTGGGATCAAAGGGAATGTGAAAATAACATCACCTACTGGTTTTCAATTTCTAAACCTACTTAGGCAGTGGGACGTGTTGAATATTAATCTAGCGACTTTATACATGCGCCAAGAGATCGGCCAACAAGAAGTCATGAAAAGTACGAATCAATGGACGCAACGATTAAAGAAATTTAATGGAATGGTTGAGATGTTATCCATCACTGCATACAAAGCAACCGACAAGCTGAAGCGCGAGTCACTTGAAAAGAATAAAACAAGGCGTACACACGGAAAGGCTCCAGCGTTAAAAACAAAAGTGGCTTGATCAAGGCTTAGGATATAAATGAGACTGTTCATTCCTGATAATTTAACCGTTAAATATCAGTACAGATAAAATAAATCTATTCAGGACTGATAATAGCCTATACCTTCGGATAGGCCTGTTTAAAAAAGGACTCGCGTTTAAAACCCAAGTCGTGGCCTAAACTCAATGGCCAATTAATCGGAGCTTGGTTAAAAACACTGATATATAGGTGATAATGGCGTATAGTAACTCATACATAAGTTAAATTAGGTCGTTGTGAAAACTTTCAAAGTGATGTTAAATCTGTACGATGAAAACATATTAGTGGGCCATTTAGGCGCCGCTAAGGAGCGAAAACTTATCGTGAATTTCCAATACGACCCGATGTTTCTGGCTGGTAAGAATTTCTTCAATATTTCTCCAGAACTGTACGCAACACCTGCCATTCAATACCCCAACCCTAAAGAGCTATTCGGCTTTATGGAAGATTCTATGCCGGACAGATGGGGCAAGGCTCTTATCAAACGTAAGCTCGGTAGGTCAATTGACAATTTAGATGCCCTACTAGAAATTGATGATTTTGCTCGTATGGGTGCGCTACGATTTTATGACGAGAGTGGGCCATTAAGCCAAAATTCTAACATTCCGACGATTAGAAATATCAGAGAGCTGCAGAACTTGGTAAACAAATCAGACGATCTAACAGCAGACCTTACTGAATTATTCGATCCTGGTTCACCGTTAGGTGGTGCCAGACCAAAAGCAGGCATCATGGATAACGGTGCTCTGAAGATGGCCAAGTTTCCAAAAAATGATGATGAACACAACGTTGAAGCATGGGAAAAGACCCTGTTAGACCTTGCTTCTCAGTTAGATATTAACGTATCAGAATCAGAGATCATGTATACGCCACTATCAAAATTTGGTGTCTTAATACTCGAACGATTTGATAGAAAGAATGGGCATAGACAGGCCTACATGTCTGCTATGACTGCAATTCAGGCATCTGATAATGAGGATACAAGCTCGTATTTAGACATTGTAGACTTCATTAGTCAGCATGGTGAAATTGAGGACGCTCAAGAACTTTGGAAAAGGTTAGTCTTTGGTATGCTTACCAATAATTACGATGACCACTTAAGAAATCACGGCTTTCTTCGAGGCGAGAAATCTTGGAGATTATCACCGGTATTCGATATTAACCCTTCGACAGAAACAAACCATCATCAGTTATCTATTGATGGAAATAGTCATGAGCCCAATATCGATTTAGCGTTATCACTAGCGGGTCACTTTTATCTGGACACGGATGAAGCTAATGATTGGCTTTCAAGAGCCCTAGCCCTTTTAGCTACGCAATTAAAACCTACGGCTAAAAAGCATGGCATTGTTGCAGCAGAGATAACAGTTATCAGTCAGCAGCTTAACTACAAAAACTATGGGGCGCATCATGAAAAGTAAACTTTTAGATAGCTTCCCACCAAGACTTAAAAAACAGCTTCAGACTATAGGCATAAATCTTAAAGTTGCACGTAAAAAGCGTAAATTTAGTATCAATGAAATGGCCTTACGCGCCAAGGTAAGCTACGACACTATTTCTCGTGCTGAGAAAGGTGACCCATCGGTATCTTTTGGAGTCTACGCCCAGGTTTTATCAGTCCTGGGCTTATCTAAAGATTTAGATCTACTTGCAACTCCAGAAACGGACGAGCTTGGCTCAGCTCTTCTGGAGCAGGCTCTTCCACAGCGTGTTAGGCGAATAGCCAGCCGAACAAAAGCTAGGCGTTAACTCCTTAAGCTAGGCTGTATTTCGTCCAGGTCATCAAGTAGTTTTGCAATCTGCTATGTAGCAGTTTGTTAGATGAAACTTCACTGGAGTATCTAGAAAAAGTTCAGAAAATTAGAAATGAACTTTATGGATAGCAACGTTCTTTGTACGTGCAGAAGGCGACTCGTTCACACTTCGTTAAAATCAGTTTTCCAGCTTGCAAGAATACGGAGGGCTTACGGTTGATGGTGGTAGGCAGTTTTTTTACCTGTCTTAAGAGGGCGTTTCCCTTTAATAGTAAAAAGGTGGTCTTTCCCACCGTCAGCCACTCACCTTAGTCAGATTGTTCTATATCATTAATCCCAATTCATTAATAATAAGAGCCATCTTTCCGTACCCTTTTACGGCCATTGTGTAAGACGAGGTCTTACATAATGTCGAAACACCGTTGAGACGAGTACTTGGCGTGGTTGCGGATGTTATTTTTCGCCACAATCCGCTAGGCTTTCTACTACAACGCACTATATGTTTTTTATGAAAGCGATAAATCCTTTATTGAAACTCGCTTCCAGCTGGATAATACTTTAATCCCCCAATTTCCATCAGCGTTTGGCCTACGGAATTTTGGCGCTTCCATTGACTGAAGTGCCTTAAGTGCATCAAAGTAGTCTTGATAGTATGTTTCATGACCATATTTTCCAATTTGATAACCTGCAGTTCGGCGAAGCTCAGGCAAAAATGCAATGCCATCATCTGTAACGGGAACAAAAATAAAATCACCATGGTCATTTTCTATTTCGGAATGAATGAGATTATTTTGATTGTTTTGGTCAGGGCGATACAGCTCCGTAAACTTAAAGTTGCGGCGAAGCTTGAGCCAGTTGCTTGCTATTGAATGGGAAATCATTCCATTGAGATCAGCAGAGAGGCTTAATTCGTCTTTTTTTGATAATGCATTCTGTACGCTTCTTTTGCCTACACCAGAAAGCACAACAATTTGATCTACGGTTAGGTCGCTATTGGTATCGAAAGCGAATCTTGCCTCGGCTTTTTGGAGAACCTTACCGAATACTCCTTTACCATTAGTTTCAGATAAAGGCAGCCAATTTGAAGGTAGGTGGTCATGGAACTTTCTTGCAAGATCTAATTCCGCGCTTAACGCCTCACTGTCGGCTAAATTTTCACTATCGTTATAATGATATTTAGCATCGTCACCATACCAGCTTAAGCGACTAAACAGTAAAGCGAGGGGGTGATAACCAGCCCAGAGCTCTTCTTTTAAAGCGTCTTTAGTAAGCAATGTATCCGTCCCCTGTATTTCACTGGCGAAACTTAAATAACTTGATTCAACCTGCTTGTAACTTACTTCTTGTAAAAGCAAAGAAGCAAATTCTAATGATTTGTCAAAAACCTCGACGAGCTCTTCATCAATTTGCTCTACCTTATCCAGCATGTCTTCAGGGCTTAAAACGGTATGGTTCCAAAATGTACTATCTATAAATGTATTGTTAGCTTCCATTGCATATTCCTTTTAAAGTGAAAATTGAATGCACTTCTCAGTGCTTGATAAGTACTTTAGCAAAGAAAGCCGTCAAGCGCAACTAAAAAGGCAAGTGAGATAATAATTCACACAAAGAATACAGCTACAGTTAAGGAGCCGTTAGCGGTATTGAATTAAATTGGATTGAATGTGTGAGACGAGTCTGCCGGGTGTCTTTGTTATTAAGTTTAGTGGCGCTCATCTGGTGAGGTGCAGTTAGATAGTGCGTGTTGAGCACTGAAATCATGACCGCTTACATAGTTTAATCCTGCAACAGCCGAGTAATTCCACAGCTCAGTGTCGATAGAAAACGATAGAGACTAACGTGCGCAGATCATAAACAGCGGCAAAATTTAAGTCTGTCTAAAATCGCAAAAGTGGCTTCCTAAAGTCAATAAAAGTAGCGTATTCATAATACTTACCTTTAAAGTTACACTTTGTATTGCTCAGAGGCCGCTTAATAAATGTTTGTCGAGGTTTTGGAATGGGTATAGAGTAGAAATAAGAGAGACTATATTGTTCTAAACAATGTTACTTACATGAATAAAAATAGATCACCAGCTGAAGTTATCGAAATATCTGATGTCAGAAAAACTCACAACAAGGAAGAGTTGCGAAAGGGTAGTCGTATAAATGTTGAAAGACAAAATATATCAGGCCTTCTGCATACTGAAAGCGAAACAGCTGAGGGTGAGTGGGAAGAGAAGATCCAATACATTCACCTTAAAGATATAGGCAAAGAAGGATTTCAGGTGACGACGGACGAAAATACTATTCCTGAATATATAGGGACGGTCATTTTTAACGTGCATATTGATGATAGCGATAGATTACTCGACATTGACGCAAGCCATGAGTGGGCTAGGGTTACT
>Ga0209081_1002711_pt1 | contig 10195 bp, 6 predicted proteins | sample GOMGulsemesocosm_4_FD_184636 | JGI IMG/M metagenome (GOLD analysis project Ga0209081, IMG submission 184636) | Methane-oxidizing microbial communities from mesocosms in the Gulf of Mexico - GOM15B Gulf of Mexico (SPAdes) (version 2) | ecosystem: Environmental > Aquatic > Marine > Cold seeps... | reverse complement strand
CTTTGAATATGAGTGACAGTAAAAAGAATCATGGTGGTTCACGTTTAGGGGCAGGGCGAAAAAAGGGCTCGTCTGTTTATGGTGAGCCAACAAAGGTGGTAAGAGTACCTGAGAGTTTAATGGCGACAGTAACGGAACTGCTAGAGTATAAAAAAAAGCAAGTGGCAGGGGATGTTTTGGATTACCCAAATGTATTTATTCCTCATGTCGATGAAAATGTCCCATCAATCCCTTTTTTTGGTGTAAGCGTTGCCGCGGGTTACCCAACGGCTGCAGATGATTATGTTGAAAAGCACCTAGACCTTAATGAGATGCTTATTAATAAAGCGGCAGATACTTTCTTTGTGAGAGCAGAGGGTGAGTCAATGATTGGTGCGGGTATTAATTCTGGTGATGTATTGGTGGTTGATCGTGCCAAACATGCAGGTGTTGGGAAAATTGTTGTTTGTGCGTTAGGAGGCGAGTTAACTGTTAAGCGGTTACGTTCAAAAGAAGGGCGGCTTGTCCTTGCGCCTGAAAACCCGGAATATCAAGATATTCCCTTAAATGAGCATGCAGATATGATTATTTGGGGTGTGGTAACAAGTGTTATTCACAATGTTTAGGCTCATGCATATTTTACGCATTAATGTCTTTGTATTGTTCATTTCTATTATTGATATTCCATTAGAATAAACTATATTTAGTAAGCGGTAAAACCCCTGCGGTGCGGGCAAAGTTTAATTTTTGGAGAGATAGCCATGTTTTTTGGGAAGAATAATGATGTTGAAATATTGGCGTTAAAAGAACAGGTTAGTCAGCTGCTTGAAGAAAAACATGCTTTAAACGAACAACTGCAAACACAACGCTCTGTTGCTGAAAGCATTACTGCGCCAACAAGCCAAGATGAAGAGCTGCTTATTGCGCGAGGTGTTTTCGGCAATATGGTTACGTTTTCAGCTTTTGTTACGGAAATTCAGCAATCGTTATTAAGTGTTTCTCAATCATTACGAGATGAAAAATCTAATGTAACGCGAGCTGCAGAGGTTTCTAGTGAGTGCAGTGAGTCTATGGGACATATTGCTACCGCGTTGATAAGTATGGCTGGTGATACGGTTTCTACTGCTCATGCAGTCGAGGGTTTAAGCCGTCGAGCGGAAGAGATTGGCAATATTGTTACGTTAATTGAAAATATTTCAGATCAAACAAATTTATTGGCATTAAATGCAGCGATTGAAGCAGCGCGTGCTGGTGAAAAGGGCCGTGGTTTTGCGGTAGTTGCTGACGAAGTACGTTTGTTAGCGAAGCGAACAGGTGATGCGACCAGTGAAATTTCAACTTTGGTTGATGCCATTCAGCTTGAAACATCTCAAGCAAGGAAACAAATAGAGGCGGTATCAATAAGCTCGGGAAACTTTAGCCAAGTGGGTGCAACTGCAAAAGGCCAAATGGATGAAATGATAACAATCTCCGGTGGTATGGAGGTGGTAATAAACCAAAGCGCGTTGAAGAGTTTTGTTGAAGTTGTAAAGGTTGACCACTTAGTCTGGAAGCTTGAAGTCTATAAGGTATTTATGGGTGTATCCGATAAAATGCCAAAGGATTTTGTCGATCATACAATGTGTCGTTTGGGTCAGTGGTATTACCAAGGAGAAGGGCATCAAAATTTCTCAAGACTGCGTGGTTTTTCAGGTATTGAAAAACCTCATAAAGCGGTCCACCAGTCTGGTCTGGTTGCTCTTACTAAGTTAAAGGCAGGGAAAAAGGGCGAAGCCCTGCAAGACTTGGCAATTATGGAACAAGAAAGTATGGAAGTGTTGCGGGCGTTAACGGACCTTGCAAATGGGTTGTAGAGTAGAACTCACTAGCAGTTAAGGACGGTATTTTGAGTTGGAGCTAGATGCTAAGGGTTCTGCTTTATCGAAGCCAAAATATCATTTTCTAAAAAGAGTATTTTTTCAACATTTTTAACAAACTGGGCATGGGTATCAGGGATGTTTTCGGTGTCGTTTGATCGTAATGCAACCTCTAGCTGCTTAGAGGCAGTTTTGAGCAAAGGTGTGCCGCAATAGGCTGCAGAGCCGTGAATTTTATGAACAATTTCAGCTGCTTCAATGAGTTTTTCTTGTTTTAGTAGGTTTGTAATCTCACTGTGCTGGAATGGTAGCTCAGCAAAGAATTTAGTTAACATAATATAAATAAGGCTGGGCTCTGCATTCATGGTTTCTTTAGCTAAATTATAATCAAAGGCTTCAGGTGCCTGTGTGCGTTCTTCATTTTCTTTTGTTAAAACAAAGGGTTTGCTGTCATGGTCATGTTCGTTTAGGAGCTGCTCAACGAGAGAGAAGAACCGAGCTTGATCAATAGGCTTAATGAGGTAGCCATCGAATGAGCTAATGTGGCGTGCTCGCTCTTCACCTGATGTGATATGGGCAGTAATTGCAATAGCTGGGGTATTGTAATTGGGGTTTTTGGGTTGATTACGAATTTCAGCTAACGCTTCATTTCCCATTTTTAAGGGCATGCGCAAATCTAAAAGCATTAAATCAAAAGAGGTGTTAGCCGCTTTGTCGATAGCCGCTTGTCCATCATTAACGCAGCTTATATCGGCACCTTGGCGCTCTAATAAATTAGTTAATAATAAACGGTTAATTTCATTGTCATCGGCAACAAGTACTTTAATGCCCGATAAGTCAGGTAATGTTAAATCAGCCGCCGCTGTTTTTGATAAGCTGTCAGACTCATATTCAGCTTGCGTGAAAGGGAGTGTAAAGCTGAAAGTGCTCCCCTCACCTAAGACGCTTTCAACGCTAATACTGCCACCCATTATATCGAGAATGTTTTTTGTGATGGCAAGGCCGAGGCCAGTGCCTGCGCCTTCTTTTTCAGAGGGTGCAAATTGAGAGAACTCTTTGAATAACTGATCTATATCCTCTTTACTGATGCCTTTTCCATGATCGCTAACGCTTACTTTAAGTGTGTTCTTTTTTAGTTTGTCGGCTGTAATAGCAATAGTAATAGAGCTGTTAGGGCTGAACTTTATTGCATTGCCAATAATGTTTATGAGTATTTGGCCAAACTTAACAGCATCTTGGTGAATAACATCCGGTAGGTTGGAATCGTGAGAGCAATTCAACTTCACATTATTGTCTTTGGCTTGCGTAGAAAGGAGAAGTAACGCATCTTGAACAGATTGTTTGATGTGAAAGTTTGTTTTATTAACACTCACTTTTCCGGCGCCTAGTCGAGTAAAGTCGAGTACTTCGTTAATGATTAGGTGCAAATTTTTAGATGAAAGGTAGGATGCATTAATTATTTTCTTTTGTTCGTCATCTAAGCTTGTCTGCTTCATTATTTCTAAAAAGCCGATAATCCCATTTAGTGGGGTGCGTATCTCATGACTAATGTGAGAAATAAAGCGAGATTTTGCCTCCGCTGTTTTAATGATTTTCTCTTGCGCATCGAAAAGCTTTTCATTTTGAAGTCTTAATTCCTGCGTGGCATCGTGAATTTTGCTTTGAAGTTCATTTTGATGGGTGTTGATTTTAAGAGCCATGTCATGAAGCCCCTTGGATAGTACGCCTACCTCGTCGTTATTTTTGTTTTCTATATAATTGCTTGGCCGTGCGTAATCACCTTGGCTAATGCTTTTCACGTCTTCTGCAAGTTGCAAAATAGGCTTGCCTATGGCGGAACTTATTATTTTTGCGGCTAAGGCGATGATAAATAACAAGGATAATGTAATAAACAAGCTGTTGAGAAGAATGCTTCGCTCACGTTTTTTCATTGAGTCATAGGAATGAACCAGTGAAATATAGCCAATAAGTTTTTCTTGTTGTTTGCTATTGCCTGTGAACAACCCGTCAAGTTCATCGAGCTGAGTGAGTGCTTTTAGTTTAATGGGCAGCGTTATTTCGTTGAACTCACCCGCTGAGTAGGCCCTATTGTTTTTTACTTTGGCAAGAGCCGTACCGATGGGGTTAGTGATTCTAATAGAGACTATGTTTGGTTCCTTTGAGGCAGGGTGGAGTATGCTTTTTAACTCACCTAAGTTACCAGAATATAAGGCATTAATGCTTGACTCTGCAATTGAGCTTGCAAGGTTTTGATTTGTTTTATGTAGTAATTCTCGGATGTCATTTAACCGTGTAGAGGTAAAGTAAGCGGCAAGAGTAATGGCAAGAATAATGGCTGGCAGGGTGCCAAGGAACAGTAGTTTACTTTTTAGTGTTAGCTTATCGAGAAGTTTCATAAGCTTTTAACTGCTCTTTTAAAGAAGCATCGTTTGGAAAATGTAGGTTTAAACTTTTTGCGACATTCCTATTACTAATAACATCAAAATACTTCGGGTAAATAATGTTCCCAACACTGCCTAAATTAGGTGTGCTTGCTTTGGTTAGGCTCTCAGATAAGTGTTGCGCCAGTTGCTCTATGCTACTTACGTTTCCGGCAATAGCGCCAGCTTTTACAAAGCCTTTGGAGAAACCGATGATGGGTGTCTTATATCGGTAGCTGGTTAAAAGTATTTGCGATAAAGAAGAGGCGTTGTATATGTCTGTATCGGCAATGGCTAAAATAATGTCGGCTGATTTGGAAATATCGTCTATTTGATAACGGACATTTTCAGGTAGGCTAACGTGCTCATTTATGGTGAGTTTATTTCGTAGAGCTAATTCTTTTAAACGTTGTAACTGTGTTGTTTCCCCCTCAGTAACAAGGATGCCAACGGTTTTGAAAGCAGGGCTAATCAGCTTAATTAAATTTAGTTGGCGTGCGGGCGGCTGGTCTAAAACAAAGAAGCGGTGTAAGGGCAGGCTTTGTAAACAGTGAGGTAAGCAAGTTACACTTTGTCTAGCGCTAGAGAGCGTGGTAAGTGCATGAAAAGTCTTTATTCTCAATTGTGCTGCAATAATTTGTTTGCTGGCTGTGCCATCAAGACTGATGATAATATCTGATTTGCTAGCTTTCAAAGAGTCGATAGAAAGTGAACTGGCGCTTTTATGGAATAAATATATGCTTGTATTAGAAGCGACTTTTGCTGAGAGGGTGTCTGCAAAGCTAGATTGATAACGGCTGTTCTCGTTATGAATAAGTGTGATATTCAAGGCGAACGTGGTTACCGGGCTGAGTAGTAACAGGACCGTTAATAACAGTTTACGCATGCTAATCAGTAAGGAGATATTAGTCGGCACGGTATTCCAGCTCTAAATAAATAAGGTTGTCGGCTGTAGCATTTTGGTGCAAGTCAATATTCTTGTCGAGCGCTAGTTGGAGGTTTAACGTAATGTCTAGTGTTTGGTTGTCTGCAAGTGTTGAGAGTTTTCCAAGAGAAAGGTCTAAGCGTCTGAAGGAGCCTTGAGGGTCGTTTTGCCCACCTAAATACTGCATACCACTCATGTAATAATATTCAATGCTACTGTGCCAGCCCTTGTTGTATTGTTTTGAAAACAATGCGTTAAAGTTGTGCTTTGGTATGGAGCTCTCTAGCCGATCCTTAGTGGCTTGGTTTGTGCGTGTGAAAGCATAACCTAAATGGAATATATTATGGCGGTCTGGTCTGTAGTTAACTTCAACTTCTGTGCCGTAAGTTACGGCACTATCGTAGTTATCTAATACAGGTGGTGCACCTAAGGTGCTGGTTAGCTCATTATTGATTAATTCTTTATAGTGGTTGTGAAACAACTTTACATCGGTATTTAGCGTGTTTTTTAGGTAAATTCCATGGTGACCCGCCTCGAATGACGTGACTGTTTCTGGTTTTAAGTTGCCTGCAGATTCTTGAACAGTAAACCCATTAAGCACAATGTTCCGTTTTTCTTCCGCTATTACGGGTGTTCTAAACGCTTGTGTTGCGGTGAAGCGGTAGGAGTGATTTGGAGAGGCCAAGTAATTAACAGTTATGCGAGGAGAGTAGTTAACGCCAGACAGTTGGTCATCTTCTAAAAGAGCACCTGCGTTTAAAATAATTTTATCTGTTAACCGTGTTTCTAAGTTGCCGAATAAACGAATGAGAGAGTTGGTTTGAACCTCCCTAGTATTAATTCTGAAAGGGAGGAAAACTGATTCGTATTTTGCACCCAAGCCCCAAATTAAACGTTGGGAATCGTTGAGTGTTAGTAAGTGCTCCAAATCAAAATGCCATGTGGTTGATTCGCTGGATACATCAAGCATGTTTAAGGGGGTATTGTATTTGTCTTTGCCATCAAAATGGTGGAAGGAAAAGCGCGTGTTTACTTGCTCTGAATTATCAAGCTGATGTTCCCACGTAATTTGAGCAAATTGCGAGGACTCGTTCCTATCTCGTTTAGGGTCAATAGCCAAATCAGCGGGTTGTTGAGTTGGGCTTTCTACCTGCCTTTTAGAGTCCAGGGCAGAAAAGTTAAATTGCAATGTGTTATGTGTGTCGACTCTAAGATCTACTCGGCCGGACAAAGCTTCTTTTTGAAAATCATCGGCAAAGTCTTTGTACCCTTCTTTTTTCTCCGAGGTTAATGTTAAGCGGTAATTTAGCTGTCCATCATTTTGAGAATCAGCATATCGAAACAGAGCGCGTTCTGCTTGATTGTTATTGAGTCTGAAACTGGTTGTTAGCCCTTGAGTTTGTGATGAGTGAGTCGTTGTTATATTGATAACACCTTGAAATGCATTGGCACCAAATGAGGCGCTGTTTGGGCCTCTCACAACTTCAATACGCTCAATATCTTCCAGTTCTATAGGTAAATTACTCCATAAGACGCCACCAAACACAGGGGAATAAACGGAACTGCCATCAATAACAACTTGTACGCCTTGCGGGAACTCTGAGGTTAACCCTTGATAGGAAACAATGGGGAAATTACCACGGGCATTGCCTACTTGCATGCCAGGAACGAGCCTAAATATTTCGGATACTTGGGTGGCTCCGGATGCTTTAATTAAGGCGCGGTCGATAACGGTAATACTTGCAGGGGCTTCGGTTTGTAGTTGGGGTAGTTTAGAGGCAGACAGTACGATAGGAACAATTTGATTGTCAAAAAACATGTCTTCCTGCACCGCATAAGACGTGCTTGAAAAGCCAGTTAATAAAAGGAGAGGCAGCAAATGCTTAGAGGTGATATTTTTCATTTAGATCTAATTTTTTTTATTACTCTACAGTATAGCTAACTTCTATGAATGCGCGGTTGTCGAGATTGAATTCATCTAAGAAATCCTTGTTTTTATCCAGTGCTAATTGCAACGTGAAGCTAACATCAATGTTATGACCTTCAGCGACTTTAAAACCCCTTCCTGCATTTAAATCTAAACGTCGCATGGGGCCTAATGCCGAGCCAGAGTCAAGGTTCTCTATACTACCAGTATGGTAGTACGCAATACTTGCCCAAAGTTCATTCTGAAAGGTATGCGCGGCTAATATATTGAATACATCTTTGGGGATTGAGTTGTAAATGTTTTCAATATCGTTACCTGTTTTTTGACCTACGTTTGCGTGATTGTAGGCATAGCCAATGTGTAATAAATTATGTGGGCTGGGTTTGTAATTGAGTTCAAATTCGTAACCATTTATTTGTACCTGATGCTGGTTAAGCAAGGTATTAGATGCCCCAGTCGCGCAAGGTGAACAATCGGCAGTGTCAATAATGTGATCATACTCATTTCTAAAAAACTTTATGTCTACGGTTAAAGCATTGGCTGCAAATAAGCCGTGGTACCCAAGTTCAAAAGAACGAACTGTCTCAGGGTTAAGCCCTGGGGTGGCTTCAAAAATGGGCACATTTATTGTACCACCTGGGTTAGCTTGAAAAACAAGCTCAGCGTTAAAATTATTTTCAACAATAACCGGAGCTCTAAAAGCTCGGGATGTGCTAAAGCGAAGGCTTTGTTTGGGTGTTAACAAGTAATTAATAGCAACACGTGGTGCAAAGTCGTCGCCAACAAGTTGGCTGTGTTCCCATAAACCACCAATGTTTAAGATAATGTTGTCTACAGGTCTCCACTCAAGGTTACTGAACAATCGTTGTAGGGAGTTATCGTGTTTTTTAGTAGTGCCTGTCCAAAAAGGCATGTAAACACGGTCACTACGGAGACCAGCGCCCCATATAAGCCGTGTAGATGAACTTGGCTTTAATTGATGCTCAAACTCAAAGTCCCAACGGTCATAGGCAAGAGTGTAGTCTGAGGAAGTGGTTACGGGAACAGAGTGAGGGGGAAAGTTGACATTATCAATGTAACTAGAGCTGCTTTTATCTTTCGATTTAAACTGCGCGTAAGAAAATTGAGTAATAAAAACATGTTCATTGTTAGTGATATGTTCCCATTTTGTATGCAATGAAAAACTGGATTCATCGACAGACCGAGGTGGATCTGTCGGGTCGTAACTTAAACCAAACTCATCGCCAGGGTCGGGGTTTTCTGTTTGTAATAAAGTGTTAACTGCGGAGGCATTAATCTGAACGCTATCGTGAGGGGTTACTTGGTAATCAATACGTGTATTGAAGCTGTCTTGCCGTGAATCATCTTTATTATTGGCATAGCCGTTATTGTCTGTGTGGGATGCACTTAGGCGAAAATCGATGTCTGCGAAAGAGTGCCCTGTTTTAACATAGCTACGTTTGTAGCCTCGTTCTCCTATCGTTTGTTTAGCTTGTTGGCCGTTAAACTGACTTGCGTGGGTCGTACTTATATTAATAACACTTTGGAAAGCATTGGAGCCAAAAGAGGTGCTGTTTGCCCCACGAATAACTTCAATGCGTTCAATTTCTTCAATATTAATGGGAAAAGTACGCCAATTAACACCGCCAAACAAAGGGTTGTATAAAGACCGGCCATCCACAAGAACCTGTACGCCTTGAGGGAATTCACTGTTTAACCCTTGGTAACCTACAGTGGCACTATTGCCACGAAAATAATTAACATGCATGCCTGGCACTAAACGAAAAAGCTCGGGTATTTCTTTTGCGCCAGATAGTTTAATCATCTGCCTATCTATAAGAGTAATAGTCGCAGGTGCTTCTGTTTGTGGTTGCGCTAAACGCGTGGCCGATAAAACAACGGGGATTTCTTCATTGAAAAAAGAAAGGTCATCCACTTCATTAGCAAAGGCGGTAGAAGCTAAGCAAATAAGTAAAAAAAGCAGGGGGCTAATGCGGGAAGTTTTGTTTTTCATTATTTGAATGACTTTTTGTATGGTCTAAGACTAGCACAAGAAATAAAAACTAAGCACATAACCTAAAACTATTAAGCGACAGCCTTAGGTGTGCTAATCTTGCGCCCTTAATTTTGAGTATTCTGAAAGAGAAAAAATGACTTACCCTACCATTGAAGATTTTGTTGGAAACACACCGCTAGTTAAATTACAAAGAATGGACTCATCAACAAATACTATTTTGTTGAAACTAGAGGGAAATAACCCTGCAGGGTCGGTAAAAGACAGGCCGGCTCTTAGTATGATTCAGCAAGCTGAATTACGCGGAGACATAAAGCCCGGTGATCGTTTAATTGAAGCAACCAGTGGTAATACAGGTATAGCGTTAGCGATGGCTGCGGCAATCAAAGGGTATAAAATCACCTTGATTATGCCAGATAACATGAGTGAGGAGCGTCGCGCATCGATGAAAGCTTATGGGGCAGATATCGTATTAACGCCTGCTGCGGGAAGTATGGAAGCCGCCATTGACCTATCGCGTGAAATGGAAGCGCGGGGTGAAGGTAAGGTGTTGGATCAATTTGCTAATGAAGATAACCCTTTATCGCATTACAAAGGAACTGGCCCAGAAATTTGGCGCGATACGCACGGTGAGGTGACTCATTTTGTTAGCTCAATGGGTACAACCGGTACAATAATGGGCACGTCGATGTTCCTTAAAGAAAAAAATGCCGATATCCAAATTGTTGGTGTGCAGCCAGAAGGGGACTCAAAAATCCCCGGCATTCGTCGCTGGCCAGAAGAGTATTTACCAAAAATATATAACCGTTCACGGGTAGATGAAATTCTTGATGTGAACCAAAAAAATGCTGAAGATACCATGCGCGGCCTTGCTGAACAGGAAGGTATCTTTTGTGGCGTTTCATCCGGTGGAGCCACCTATATTGCACTACAGCTTGCCAAACAGTTAGAAAATGCCACCATCGTTGTTGTTATTTGCGATCGGGGTGATCGCTACATTTCGACAGGCGTTTTCCCCGGTTAATACGTTTTTTACCCACAGGGCATAAGTTTCATTGAAACGGAAGAAAAGCA
>Ga0209081_1002709_pt1 | contig 10198 bp, 6 predicted proteins | sample GOMGulsemesocosm_4_FD_184636 | JGI IMG/M metagenome (GOLD analysis project Ga0209081, IMG submission 184636) | Methane-oxidizing microbial communities from mesocosms in the Gulf of Mexico - GOM15B Gulf of Mexico (SPAdes) (version 2) | ecosystem: Environmental > Aquatic > Marine > Cold seeps... | reverse complement strand
CATATCCAAACTCATTTCTTCGTTGTTGATATAAATGTAAAAAGGTACTGTGTTACCCATGGATTGTTTAAGTCGTTTTCTCAAAGTTGATACTTCATCAAGAAGTACCATTTTTTCTCCATCAAATAATGAAAAATCTTTTTCGATTCCCAGTTTAAATGATACAATTTGATAAACAATATACGTATTTTTCTTGGCTGACTCATGGGATAAGATAAAACCATCAAGGGCAAGTTTGAGTTTTTTAAGATTTGATTTTGTGATAAAACCAAAACTCTCTCTAAATTTATACCTTTCAATAGTGCTAAAGTCCAAAATGGTATAGAGTTCATTGAGGTTTTTCCATATTGATTTGAAAAACTTTTTTCCAAATAAAACTTCTTCAAAAGAATAAAGATATTTTTTATCCTCAAATGTTTGGACTTTTTTATTTTTGATATTAAAATATTCGTTCTTAAATAAGGATATTAACCAGTTCTCATCAAATAGACTGATATTGTCTAATCTTTTTTCATCATCTTTTTCATCTAGAAATTTCCACAACATTGAAATATTGTTAAAAAGGGAATTTTTTGTTGCTTCTTTTGAAAAATACTTGTTACAAAGATAAAAAATGACATTTTCCAATAAGGCATCTTTTTTAGATATATTAAAATTATAAATGATTTTTTTATACAAATTAAAGCGCATTTCAATCATGTGTTCAATGTCCATTAATGCCATGTCATAAAACGCAATTTTATATTTTTTGTTTTTCTTGGTTAATATTGTCTGTTTTGTGATTCTTATAAAATCATTTGGACCACCAATATAACCACTTGCGACCATATCTCTATTGATATAATCAAGTCTATCTGCATCGACTGTACCATCTATTAATTTGTGAATTACTTTAAAATTAAAATTGTGATAGGTTTTTTCCTCTATAGTATAAACTACAAGTTTATGGATGAGTTTTAAATAGTCTTGTTTGTTACTTAGATCACCACTACTTACTTCTTTCATCTCATGCTCAAATAACATGTCTATGAGTTTGATTCCCAAAGCTTCATGAAGAACCAATGAACTCTCTTTTGTGATATCTTCATAGAACTTTATAAAAGTCAATTCTTCTTTATTTAAATGTTCGTTTTTATTGCATAAACTGGTATAAACATTTTTAAGCGCATATTCTGTTTGGTGTGAAAAAGGTGCATGTCCCACATCATGTAGAAGTGCAGCTATTCTTACTGTTTGTAGGATTATTCTGTAAATAGTAGCTTGAGTATTCGACTTTGTTGGAATACTAAACTGATACAAAGCTTTGTCGTAAAAAACATTCTCACCTTTTAAAGTAACATCGAGGTTATCATCTTTGATGATATGGTCAACCACTCCTTTTAACTCTTTTAAAAATTGATTTTTTGTACTTTGAGATGCATTTAACAAGGCATTTTTAAACATAAAAGAACTTAAGTGCATGGTTCCTACACTATGAATGTACCTTTTGGTTGTAATTGAAGGGAAAGAGAAATACGCCAAAGCATTTTGTGTTATAAACTGCAAGCGGTTTAATATCTTTGTTTGAAGTATCTCACTTTCCAATTGAGTGTATTCAATATGATTGTAAATGGTATCATTGATTATTCTGTTCTGTATTATCTGGAATTCCTTTTTCAAATATACGTTCAGTAAAGGTTGCAAATTTACCCCTTACTGCTTTATCTAATTCAATAGCAAACATATTTAACTCTGGGTGTTTAAATTTTGTTTGTTTTAAAAGAGTGGTTAAACCATTGTTGTATTTGTTCAAGTACATATTATCTATTTGTCTATTTGAACCAATAACAATGGCCATACATGTTTCATCTAATCTTGACAGTAATAACTGAGTAGTACTTTCACTCGCATTCTGCCACTCATCAAGTATTACAATAGCAGAGCTTAGCGTTCTTCCTCTAGCTTCTCCTGGCCATAAAGTCTCAATACAATACTTAGATGTCAATTCATTTATTTTTGACTCTATAGACTCTTTACTCTCTCTGTTTTCACTTTTTTTCAAAGATTTTTTAGCAATAAACTCCAAGGTATCTTGTAGTGCCATATTATAGATTCTAAACTTTTCATCATTCCCAGATAAAAATCCTACGTCTGCACCTTTTTCTAAACTCTCTATAGAGTTTCGCACATAAACAATTTTGTCATAGTTTCCTATGTCAATGAGCCTCATTGCACATACTACAGACATGAGTGTTTTCCCACTTCCTGCTTTTGCATCAATAACCAAGAGATTATAAATATTGGTCAAAATTGCTTTTGAAAAGAGTTTTTGTTTTAAGTTTACAGGTTTTACTTGTAAAGCTCTAAATGCTTGCTCTTCTAGAATATCAATGTGTTCATTGATAATAACAGCATAAGCAACATTACCATCCTCAGATTGAAAAGTATAGGAAAAGTTTTCATTAGAATACTCCTCATCAATTTCTCTAATAGGAAGCCCTTGAAGTCTATTGAAATGTGAAGAATCTAGACTGATGGTTTTAATAAACGTAATCAAAGGTACATCAGACCTATCATCATGAAGTGTTTGGGACTTAATCCCTTTGAATAGTGCAAAAGTACGCGCATAAATATCAATAGAGAGAAATATTACTTGTCGTTGCCCTTTATAGTACTCTTGTGCAATGACCGCAACTTCTATGATTCGTTTATCATTACTTTCAGACAGATGTGTTTGATCCATTTCTGATTCATACTTGTCTTTGGTAATAATATAAAGGTTCATGTTGTCATCATCGAAATACTTGACAACTTTGTACCCATCCTTATAATCAACTTCTTTAATTTTCATCTTGGCCAAAAGTCTCGCAAATTCTCTAGAATAATACCCCAACTCATTAGTCAGTTTTTTCTTATCCTCCAACTCAAGTAAAACTGTTTCAGGCACCACTATGATATTAGTACCATTATCGGATATCTTCTTAAGGTTATTGATATTTTGTAAGATGATATTTGTATCTAATACATAAACTTTTTCTTTCATAAGATAAGTATATCAGATAAATATTACGTGAAGATTACACGGATAAGTTTTTTAAAGTAAAAAGTGAATCTCAAATATGGAGAGATTCACTTGTAGATTAAGTGATTAGATGACTTTTAATGTGAGGTAAACAAAAGTATCAACGAAGTTTTTGTTGTATGTCATGATATTGCTAATAGCTTTTTTATCTTTTCGAAGAAAGTCTTGCTGTCTTGGATCATCGTAAAAATGTAATGCAATCTCATCAATTTTTTCAATGCCTACAGAGCTTTTAACTGCAATTTTTTTATCTGTCTTAAATCCATATTTATCTAAACTGGCATCAACTTCTTCTAATACATTTAGTCTATTTACATTACCTTCTAAATAACGGCTGAGTTTAAGTATATAGAGTCTTTCTTTTAGTGTAGTATGAGAAGTTTCTGAAAAGATGTTTGACCCTGATAAAACTTGAACTTTATTGATAGCCTTATTTCGAATGTTTTTATATTTACTATACATAGGGTCATTTTTTAGTTTCTTAATACCATCTTTTGTATCGAAATGCATAAAAACAACTCTATTTGGCATACCTACTTTCAATGGGCCTTGTGGGTTTTCAATTACTTTTAGTTCCCTTGCAATTACTCCACCAGCTTTTGCCAAAATATCTTTGGTTTTGTTCCTATAATCTTGATATAAAGCTTCATTTTTCACATCAATAAAAAATACGCTGTAAAATTCCTTTTTAGCATCGATTGATTGTGCATTTAATGTTAATCCTGTGAACAAGTAAATGATTGTTAATAATCCTACGATTCTTTTGTTTAATTTTGTCTTCATAATATATTCCTTTTGTTAATTGTTTAATGATTATTCATCATCTCCGAAGTTTTCTAAATTACATTTTTGTATTCAATTCATAATATATCCTTTTTTATTGAACGTTCGGTAAAAAAATAGTACAATTTATTTTATTGAACGTTCGGTAAAATTAAAAAGCAAAAAAAATTATGCCATAATTTTGTACAATTTTTTGTGAATTTTTTCTGTATATTTATTGTCGTTGTAAAGTCTTGAAAACATAATAGCACCTTCAAGTTCTTGTAGCCAATCAATTGCCAATTGGTTTGACTCAACTTTTTCAAATTTTAATTCAAATAAACTTGCTAAAGCGACTTTATATTCATCAAAGTATCCTTGTATTACTTCACTAAAATTGTCATTATTATTTGCAGTTTCTAGTATGATATTTCCAAAAATACATCCACCTGTCTGTCTTAAATGTACAACTTTTAGTTTTTCTAAAAACTTTTCAATTCGCTGTTTCGAATCGAACTTTTGATTTTGCAAATAAGAAAACAAACCATCATGTGATAGTTCATGTACATATAACAAAACTTCATTCATTAATTCTTCTTTAGAAGAAAAATAGTGATATAGTCCACTTTTAAATATCTCACACTCTTTAGCAACTAATGCCATAGAAGTATTATGATATCCTCTTGTTCTAAACACTTGATATGATTTTTCTACAATTTCTTGTTTTGTTATTATAATTTTTGGCATGATGGAAGTATAACTTATTTTTACCGAATGGTCAAGAAAAATAACTGTTAATTTTGAAGTTTTAATATTTACATATTCTTTAGATATAATTCACCCATGAAAAAATTATTCAAACAAAAAGAAATTTTAATATATGTTTTTGCAATAGCAGTACCAATATCTTTCTCCATGTGGATGGCTTTATTAAACAATTTTGTAGTTGAAATGGCATCTTTTGATGGGGCTCAAATAGGAATTCTTCAGAGTTTTAGAGAGATTCCTGGCTTAATGGCTTTTACGGTTTTATTTGCATTACTTGTTTTTGCACAACAACGTTTGGCTTATCTATCCATGATTTTACTGGGAATTGGTACAGCGTTAACTGGCTTCTTTCCTAATGCAGTTGGACTTTATATCACCACTGTGATTATGTCTGTTGGGTTTCATTATATGGAAACATTAAATCAATCCTTGACATTACAGTGGATTTCAAAAGAAAAGGCACCTTTAGTACTTGGAAAAGTGACAGCTGTTCGCGCTTTTATGAGTATGTTTGTTTTTGGGTTTATTTATATCAGCATGACCATCTTTAATATGGAATATAAAACCTTGTATATTATTGGTGGAGTAAGCACTTGCCTAATCGCAATTGCCGCGTGGATTTATTTTGATCATTTTAAAGAAGAAGTTTTACAAGAGAAAAAAATAGTATTACGAAAACAGTATTGGTTGTTTTATGTATTAACGTTTCTTGCAGGCGCACGACGGCAAATATTTGTAGTTTTTGCTGGATTCTTGTTGGTTGAAAAGTTTGATATGCATGTTGAAAATGTAGTGTTATTACTTATAGTTAATTCACTTTTAAATATGTATATTGGTCCAAAAGTAGGAAGGTTTGTTTCCAAGTTTGGTGAAGGAATGACCCTGAAAATCGAATATATAGGTCTTATTATTGTATTTACTTCTTATGCTTTTGTTAGCAACGTTTATGTAGCTTTGGGTTTATATATTTTAGATCATGTGCTTTTTTCTATGGCAATTGCTTTAAAAACTTACTTTCAAAAAATAGCAGATCCTAAAGATATAGCTTCAGCCTCTGCTGTTAGTTTTACAATCAATCACATAGCTGCTGTATTTTTACCATTTATATTAGGAATGTTATGGTTGAAGTCATCTTTTTGGGTTTTTGTAATTGGTTCCAGTATTGCATGTTTATCTTTTGCATTGTCTTTTTTAATACCAAAAAATCCAAGACAAGGTTATGAAACTATTTTACAAAAGGCACCAAAAGAATATGAACCAGTTCTTGAAAAAAGTGTGTAAATGGGGTTTAAAAAGTGTGTATAAAGTGTGTAAATTGTAAATTTTATAAAAGTGACATAAAAATTATAAATTAGGCACAAAATAATTGCATTATTAAACCAAGTTTGGTTAGAATCGTCCGATATTTTTATGAGGATAGAAAACATGAGTAAGTTTAGAAAAGAACATGATTTATTAGGTGATATGGATGTACCATTTGAAGCGTATTATGGTATTCAAACTTTAAGAGCTAAAGAGAACTTTTTTATTACAGGTGTTAGATTGTCTCAATACCCAACTTTAATTGTTGGACTTGCACAAGTAAAAAAAGCAGCAGCTCTTGCAAATCATCATGTGGGTGATTTATCTGAAGACATCAAAGATGGAATTGTTCAAGCTTGTGATGAAATTATTGATGGTGAATTACACAGCCAATTTATTGTGGATCCTATTCAAGGAGGGGCTGGAACTTCAACAAATATGAATATCAATGAAGTTGTTGCAAATAGAGCCTTGGAATTCATGGGACACAAAAAAGGACAATATAAATTTTGTCATCCAAACACTCATGTTAATATGTCTCAATCTACTAATGATGCCTATCCAACAGCTTTTAGAATTGCTCTATATGAAAAACTTCATCTACTAGAAGATTCTATGAATATCTTGAAGAAATCATATTTAAATAAATCAAAAGAATTCCACCATATAATTAAGATGGGAAGAACACAGCTACAAGATGCTGTTCCTATGACACTGGGACAAGAGTTTAGAACTTATTATACGATGATCAAGGATGATTTGAAAGTATTAAAAGATGCAAGAAACTTAGTTCGAGAGATGAATTTAGGAGGGACTGCAATAGGAACTGGAATCAACTCTCATCCTGAGTATCCTGGAATTGTGCGAGAATATTTACAAGAAATCACTGGACGGCCTTTTAAAACAGCAGATGATTTAGTTGAAGCTACTCAAAACACAGGTGCTTTTGTTCAAATATCTGGGGTTTTAAAAAGAATTGCAGTACGGGTTTCAAAAGTTTGTAATGATTTACGACTTTTATCAAGTGGACCAAGAACTGGATTTAATGAGATCAATCTTCCTGCAGTTCAACCAGGAAGTTCAATTATGCCTGGAAAAGTAAATCCCGTTATTCCTGAAGTGGTTAATCAAGTGGCTTTCCAAGTAATTGGTTCTGATGTAACTATATCAATGGCAAGTGAAGCAGGGCAATTACAATTAAATGTATTTGAACCAATCATCGTATATAACTTATTCCAATCTATTTCTATGTTATGTCGAGCATTTGAAACACTTGCTGAAAAATGTATTGATGGAATTACAGCCAACGAAGACAGATGTAGAGAGTTGGTACTAAACAGTATTGGACTTGTTACGGCACTTAATCCAGTGCTTGGTTATGAAAACTCAACTGCAGTAGCCAAAGAAGCACTAGAAACTGGAAACTCAGTATATGAGATCGTGTTAGATAGAGGGCTTATTACTAAAGAAGAACTAGATGATTATTTGAAACCTGAAAATATGATTCGACATAGATAAGTGAAATGAAAAAACAAAAAGGGGAATGAAGGTTTAATCTTCATTCCCCTTTTTTAATGGTTGAATATTTTTTTAGGTAAGTAATACTCTTCTTTGCTCTTCTTTTTTAACATCTCCAAACTTATCCAGATAATCCAAATAGGTTACCAAATACTTTCTACTCATTGGAAACTTTTCTTTAAAGTTTTTGATATCAATATATCCTTCTTCTTTCATAATAGCTCTCATATTTAAAACCAATTGATTCAGTGAGTCTGTGTGAATAAATACGTTACTTTGCATTCGTTGTACTTTCTTTTTTGCACATAAAGATTTTAAAATATCATCTCCCATTTTTCTATCTAAATCTAATTCATCATAGATATTATAAGGAGCTGTTGGAGTTAACCCTTCATTTTCAAGTCTTTGTAAAACATTTTGTTCAAGTTTTACCATGAAGTCTTCAGTGATATTGGCATTTTTAAAAAGATTGTTGTCTTGGATTAAAAAATTCTCAGCTATCAATTCATCAAGTACAAGCTGAATGAATCCTTCACTTGCCCATTTAAGTCTCAGTTTAACTGAGCTAATTGAGAGCAGGGCATAAGTATTTTTACTGTAAATATCCTTGATACTATTTTTGATAATTTCTTTGGTTGATATGGGATAAATGATAAGGTCTTTTTCATCCACAAAGGCATTATCTAACTCTTTTGCATACGTTATTGCTTCTTCATGACTCAAAGCGAATCTTTGAGCAGAAGATATTAAACCCAAGCCTTTTTTATGGGCTTCTAATAAAACGCCATAAGCATTGGTGATTTCATTTTTTGCTAAAAACTCTAGCATCTTTTTCTTTTGAGGCTTTTTCATTGGGTCATTAATTGGATTTAATATAACGCCTCCAGCAATGGTATCATTTCCTTCTCGTAAAATTAATTTTTCTCCAAAAATAGAAAATATTTCACTGCTGGCTTTAATACTTGCAATTCCAGAAGCTACAGATGTATCACAATCATAAATAAGGACTTTAACATCCAGTTTCTTTGAACCCACAAAACAGCTATAAACTCTGTTGTGATGAACTTCTTTGTCTTTTAAAGCTTTAAAAGAGATGTCAATATTTTTAAAACCTCTTAAATACCCTTTTTTACTAATGAGTGAACCTCTTTGAATATCTTTGATATTCACCCCTTGTAAATTAAGTGCAGCTCGAGAAGAAATACCTGCTTCAAGTGCATTGGTACCGTGAACTTGAATATTCTTGATTTTTGATTTTTTTGCTGCTTCACAAATAAATACTTCTTCATTTAATAACAAAGGTTTTCCTAGAACTGTACCAGTTACAACTGTACCAATTCCTTTTGGTGAGAATACTCTATCTACGTAATATCTGAAAAAGTTTTCGTTGGGTTTTGAACTGGCGTCAAGTGTAAAAAGCTTATCTTTGAGTGTTTCAATACTTTTCTCATCATAAATAGAGACTTCTTGAACAAAAAGAATATCAAAATCAAACTCTTCTAAAAATTGAATGGTTTTTTCTTTTGTATGTTTTAACATCTCTTCATCTACCAAGTCTTTTTTGGTCAGCGTTAAAATGATATTTTTGATTCCAAGAAGGTTGATAATTTCAATATGTTCAACGGTTTGAGGCATAATACCTTCAGCTGCACTAACAATTAACATAACCGCATCAAAACCAAAGGCTCCAGCAATCATGTTTTTTACCAGTTTTTCATGTCCTGGAACATCAATAAAGGCAATATTTCTCTCACCTCGTTGAAGATTCGAAAAAGACAAATCAATGGTAATCCCTCTTTGTTTTTCTTCTTTGGTCTCATCACCTTCATAGCCATTGATAGCATGAATAAGTGCCGTTTTACCATGATCAATATGTCCAGCAGTTCCTATGATTAAGTTACTCATTATTGCTCTCCTGCGGCAGTATTGATGATGCTTGCAATTTTTTTGATATCTTTTTCATGGATACTTCTAAAGTCCAGTAAATATTGTTCATTTTCTATCCGTCCAACTAGGTTTTTTGCGCGAAGCAATTTTTCAATTTTGTTGGGTTTATAGTTTTTAAAGGCCAAACTAAGTGCTACTGTTGGTATTTTTTGGTTGGGAGTTGTTCCTCCACCAATAACTGTTGTGGTTTCAATAATCTGCGTTTCGCAGGTATCGCTTAGACTTTCTTGTAGAGTTATGGCTCTTTGTTTTAAATCTTCACTACTTGTAAATAACATTTTTAAAGTAGGGATTTCATGAATGTTGCCCAATAAAACTGATTTGATATTTTCTTCTAAAATAGCAAGCGTGATTTTATCCACACGGAGCATTCGTAAGAGTTGATTTTTTTTCAGTTGCGCGATAAGTTCTTTTTTCCCAATAATAATTCCAGCTTGGACACTTCCTAGAAGTTTATCCCCTGAAAAACTCATGAGAGATGGCTTATGTTTCATGTATCTTAAAATAGAAGGCTCTTTTAGATCAAGTCCATAAGGAAGGTCGACCATATGCCCACTTCCCATATCGTAATAATCTATAAGATTTTTATCTTGTGCTACTTTTACAACCTCTTCAAAAGGAACTTCAGAAGTAAAGCCTTCTATGCTGTAGTTTGATTTATGTACTTTCATTAACATACTTGTGTTTTCATTTATTGCATTTTCATAATCACGCAAGTGGGTTTTATTTGTAGTTCCTATTTCTTTTAATAAAGCACCACTTTGTTCCATCACATCAGGTACTCTAAAAGAACCGCCAATTTCAACCAACTCCCCACGACTCACTACTACTTCTTTATTT
>Ga0209081_1002704_pt1 | contig 10203 bp, 10 predicted proteins | sample GOMGulsemesocosm_4_FD_184636 | JGI IMG/M metagenome (GOLD analysis project Ga0209081, IMG submission 184636) | Methane-oxidizing microbial communities from mesocosms in the Gulf of Mexico - GOM15B Gulf of Mexico (SPAdes) (version 2) | ecosystem: Environmental > Aquatic > Marine > Cold seeps... | reverse complement strand
ACGGGGAGGGCTGCCACCATTGTTCAAATTCGGGATACGTGGGGCGCACCGGGGTATACGAGTTGCTGGAATTTGATGACAACATGCTCGACGCCCTCAGACAAAATGATACCGCCTTGTTTACCAAAGTTGCAAAAAACAGTGACATGTATTTGCCCATGGCCCAGTGTGCTCTGGAGTTTGCCATGGCTGGTAAAACCACCTTAAGCGAGGTCTTTAAAATTACAGCCAGCCTGGATGAAAGTAATTTGGGCGAGGACGCTTAGGGTGCCCCTATTTCGCTATAAAGCCCGGGATAAAAAAGGCGGTTTGCACGAAGGCCAGCAGGAGTCGCAATCGCGAGAGGCAGTGGCTAATCGCTTAATGGATGACAGGTTAACGCCGGTGTTAATTGAAGAAATACTGCCCATAACCCAACTTAATATTAATTTTGATCAGCTGTTTCCCGAGCCTAAAATTGGTCTGAATGACATGGTGCTTTTTTGTCGGCAGATGCATGCCCTCACCCGCAGTGGCATTCCCATTATGCGTGCCATATTTGGATTGGCCGAAACCGCAAAAAATCCCACGATGGTGTCTATTTTAAAAGACGTGGCCGCGACCCTGGGGCGGGGTAATACCTTGAGTCAGGCCTTGAATAGTCACCAGTCGCAATTCAGTCCGTTATTTATCAGCATGATCAGTGTGGGAGAGAGCACCGGCCATTTAGATCAGGCGTTTAAACAGCTGGTAGGGCATCTGGAGATGGAGCGCGACACCCGTAAAAAAGTGGTGGCGGCGATTCGTTATCCCACGCTGGTGATCAGCGCTATTTTTATTGCCATCATGGTGGTGAATGTCTTTGTGATTCCCAGCTTTTCTAAAGTGTTTTCCAAGTTTGGTGCCGACTTGCCGTTTGCCACTAAAATTTTACTGGCCTCATCCAACTTCTTTCTGGAGTTTTGGTGGCTTATTTTGGGCGGGCTATTTTTAGCCATAGTGGGTTTTATAAAATATACCCGAACCAAGGAAGGGGAGTATCAGTGGGATCGGGTTAAGCTAAAACTGCCTTTGGTGGGCAGCCTGTTATATCGCATTTCCTTATCGCGATTTACCCGTACATTTTCAATGTTATCCAGTGCCGGTGTGCCTATTTTACAAGCGCTGGAAGTGAGCGCCGAGGCAGTGGGAAATCGCTACATAGAAGCCAATGTGAAAGACATGCGCCACGGCATCGAACGCGGTGATTCGTTGGCCCGTACCGCCAATGCCTCGGGCATGTTCACGCCGCTTATTTTACAGATGATCAGCGTGGGGGAGGAGAGTGGTGCGGTGGATGTGTTATTGCAAGATGTGAGTGATTTTTACGACGAAGAAACCGAATACGATGTGCAAAATCTTAGTGCTGCCATCGAGCCCATTATGTTGGTTTTTATGGGGGCTATGGTTTTGATTTTAGCTTTGGGGATATTTTTACCCCTTTGGGATTTGGGAGCGGCGGCCCGTTAATATCTGTGCCCTATTTTGTTGTTCTAGATTTGTGCCAGTGGCCTACTCGATACTGAACCTACTCCATTGAGGGCGCCGTGGACTCATCCATGAGGGCTTGATTCGGCCTCCCTGCCTCAGACACCTCAATAGCAGTAGACTCAGTCCCGAGCGAACTAAGCGTGCTGAAAAAGAACTGGTTCAAAGGTTTCGCCGTCACTAGGATTCAACTTAGAGGTGAGGGTGGCTGATATTGTGATGTGTGAGGCAGGGATGCCGAGTCAAGCTTACATGGATGTATTTACAGCGTTCACAAAGAGCGGCCGCCCTCAATTCTGAGTTGGCAAATTTCACAATGCCTGATCCTCAGCAAGTGTTTTTCTAAAAAGTGAAAAACCCTAAAACCTCACTACACTTTTAACATAGGTTCAGGAAATCATTGTGAAAGAAGTTGAGACGGCTAAACCAATGTCAGTAACTGGTTTTACCTTAATCGAGTTAGTGGTGGTGATTACCCTATTGAGTATTTTGGCGGTGGTGGCTTTGCCGCGCATGTCCAGTAGTTATGATGCCGCCCATGACAGCAGTATTACCGCCACCGGCGGCGCGCTGGCGTCGGCGGTTATTCTGTTACGCAGTCAATGGGTGAGTAACGGCAGCAATAATACAGTGGACGCAGTGAGCGGTTATGGCGACGACGACATCGCCACCACCAGTAAAGGATGGCCCAGTGATGCCGGCGCAGGAGGTGCTTCCAAACATGATACGAGTATTGGTGGGGACACCGGCCGCTGTGTACGATTGTGGCGTTCGTTATTGGTGGCAAGCGCCCCCAGTGTTTCTAGCCAAAATGATGGCTCCACAGATTATTGGGTGTCATTGCCCAGTGGTTCGGTGTGTAAATACACCTATGCCCTAAACGATGCCAACAGCGCCATTGAATATAATTTGCAATCGGGTTCTGTGGTTACGATTTTGTGAACTAGACTTAAAGTAGATCGACATTGGCAGTCGAGGTGTGCTCGTATGCCAGCTAACAAGGAGAGCAGTATGACATTGAGATATGTTATTTCCGGGTGTAAAAAATCAGGGAACCATGGAAGCGGTCAGTCCGGGTTTACCCTCATCGAATTAATCATGGTAATCGTGATACTGGGCATATTATCGGCTTTTGCCTTGCCCAAATTTGCCGATTTCACCTCGGATGCCGAGGCCGCCACCATAGAAGGTGCGCTGGGTGGGGTGAAGTCAGCTGCCGCCATTGCCCATGCGGCCGATTTGGCTGGAGGCAGTACCGGTAGTATCACCCTGGAAGGGACTAATTATACCCTGGTAAATGGCTATCCAGACAAAGATAACCTAGAGGCCATAGCGGGTTTAGATGGTTTTGTGGTTGATATTACCACGGTTGCCACTAAGGCCAGTGTGCTGGTGAAAGCTGCCGCCGCAGGGGTGTTGTGTTTCACCTATGTTGAATCGGCCGGTGGCGGTGCGCCTCCCACCTTTGAACCTGCCTCGGGCACGGGCACCTGGGATTTAACCGCTGACCCAGATGAATGTAACTAATAGATGAAGGGCTTCACCCTCATCGAACTGGTGATAGTGATGATACTCATCTCTATTGTCAGCTCGGTGGGCATAGGCATGTTAAGCGGTACTCAGGCCTATGATGCCCGCTTGGTGGCGGATCAATGGCTCACGGGTTTGCGTTTAGGGCAAAAGCTGGCGTTATTAAGGCAGGATGCCAGTCAGCTACTAACCTTTACCGCCACCCAAAGCAGCAGCGAATGGGGGTTAACCCTGGTTCAGGGAGGCAGTGAGCTTAATAATATTAACCTTGAGCGCCACAATGTGGTGTTGCGCACCAGCACCACAGATTTTGCCGGTAATTGTGCCAGCTTGCCCCAAGCGTCCTTCCCCCTAGTGTTTTACTTAAATGGCTATGGCGATCGGGTGGACGCCAGCCGAGTACAGGCAACCAGCAATGTACGTCTGTGTTTTGTGGCCAGCCAAGCGATAGAACTTTGCATCAGTCCCAGTGGTTATACTTATGGCGGATCATGCCAACCTTAAAACACGACACACTTTAAAGTTTGCACAACCTGCCCTCTGGGTAGGCACCCACACGTCTCCCCCGACAGTTCGATTAAAATCCCATAAGCAAACCGGCCTCACCCTAATTGAATTGGTGATCACCATAGTGGTGCTGGGCATCGCCTTGTCGGCCTTGGTATCGGCACTCACTACCGGCATAGGGCGCAGTGCGCAACCCATGTGGGAGGGCAAGGCGTTGGAGTTAAGCCAAGCCTACTTGGATGAAATTCTGGCCAAAAAATTTGATGACACAACCCCCTTGGGGGGCGGAGAAGTGTTGCTGGCGGCCAGTCCATGTACCCAGTCGAGCGAGGGGCAGGCACGGGCGTTGTTTGATGATGTGGACGACTATCATGGGGTGTCGGATGCACCGCCGCTGTTAACCGACAGCGGCATCAGTATGGCCAGGTACAGCAACTATCAGGTGGATATTACTGTGCTGTGCGCCGGCACAGAATTGGGCACCAGCAATGGCAGTTTATTAACGGATACTAGCCTGGCCAAACGCATCACGGTGAGCATTAGTGTGCCCAGTGGTGAAGTGCGCAGTGTGACCGCATACAAGGGGAATTTTTAATGCGCGCCGTTCAGTCAGGATTCACTATGGTGGAGATGATCATGGTGATTGTGATTTTGGCGGTGCTGTCCGTGGGCAGTGTGCAATTTATCAGTTACAGCGCCCTGGGGTATGTGGATACGGTACGCCGTTCTGAACTGGCTTCCAGTGCCACCATAGTGAATGAAAAAATTTCTCGCCTGGTGCGAAATGCATTGCCTGGCTCAATGCGTACTAATAGTGATGGCAGTTGTGTGGAATTTATTCCGGTATTGGCGGCCACTAGATACATCGAGGCGCCCATCGTGGGGTCGGTGGCCAGTTTAACCCAAGTGAAAGCCGTGCCCATCGATGCCGCCCTGCCACAAACCGGGTACCTGGCTATTTATCCGTTGGGGGATATTAATCGCGTTTATAACGATACCCTGGCCAGTGGTTACATCACCAATCAGGTGGCGGTAATCGGTACGCCAGATGCCGGTGCCAGTGTTTTTACTTTTGCCAGTTTCCAATTTTTATTGGGCTCTCCTTTGCAAAGAATGTTTGTTACCTCACAACCTGTGGCCTTTTGTCAGGATGGTTCTGTGCTGTATTTTTATCGCAACTATGGGTTTGTGGGGGACGTATCAAATTTGGCGGCGGCACTGCCTAGCAGTGTGCCCAATCGATTGTTGGTGGCTGATCAATTGCAAGCCAGTTCGGTGGTGTTTAATTTTTTACCCAGTAGCCTGCGACGCAATGCGGTGGTGTCGTTTCAAATGGAATTTATAAACAGCAATAGCAGCGAAAGCCTGGTAGTGAATCAGGAGGTTCAAATTAGAAATGTGCCCTGACCGCTCCAAAAAAATAATCGTGGGTCATTATCGTAAACAGCAGGGGCTGGGTTTACCCGCAGCATTATTTTTAATCGTTATCATGGTTATGATCGTGGCCGCTATAAATAAAATTAATGAAATGAATGCCGCCGCCTATGGCCGTGAATGGTTGTCCATGTCGGCATTTTATGCCGCCGAAAGTGGTGCGCAAACCGCTGCCATGTATGTGTTAAACACCAATGTGGTGACGCCCACCTGTGATAACAATTTCATAAACGGGTTAACCCCGGCGGGCATGTCGTTTTGCAGCATTAACGTGACCTGTTCAAGTCAAAATGTCGATGCCGAGAATTATTTTACATTGACCAGCACCGCCCAGTGTGGCGCAGGCAGGGATGCCGCCACGCGAGTGGTTCAGTTGAGACTTAAACCATGAAATTGCACTTGAGAGATCTATTATGGCTAAGCTTGCTGCTGTATTCACTGGAGGTCTTCTCGGCCACCAGTTGCAATGCCACCTTTCCCGGTGGAGTGGCGGCGGTGGCCAATGGAAAAATTACCTTCGAAGATGGCGCGCAAATAGTTGGCAACCCCAGCACAGAATTAACTGCCGTGAATATAACCCAAAGCAATGGTTCAACCGCAACCTGCGTGACGGCCAATTGCACCGCCAGCGGCAGTGGCGTGCTTGGTGTTACCTCCCCGGCTTTTACCACAACTAAAGCGAAAAACAAATTAAAAATAAATAACAACAGTAGTGGTGTAATGGGAGATACCACCAATGAATATAAAGAGATTAACGTTGAAGGCGGGGCCACCTTAAATGTGAGTAACAGTAATGGCACCGAGTTTTTTATAAAAGAATTAACGGTTAAAGAAAATGCTACGGTCAATCTTATTGCTGGCACTTATTGGATTGAAGATTTTGAGTTTAAGGATGGCTCGACCCTTAACGTGGTGGATGCCGGGCCAGTGTATATCTACGTAAAAAAGCATGCGGATTTTATCGGCGCCATCATTAATTCTGACGGGCAGGGCTCTCAGGGGGACCCTGGTAAGCTAATGATGTATTTTTATGATACCGCTCACTTCAAAGAATCACCTTCTACCTTCAGTGGTACTATATATTCTGAAAAAAAAGTCGACGTGGGGGAAGATACCCAGATATATGGTGTAGTGACTTCCAAGGAAGTGAAACTTAAAAAACGCGCAAAGGTATACTTTGATAATAGCGCTTATACCGGCTTGGGTGGCATAAACTGGTGTAATCAACTGGTGGCCACTCTCCTGGCTCAGTATCAATTGGATGAAACCAGTTGGAGTGCCAGTGGTGATGTAATTGATCAAACTGGTAATTTTTCCGGCACTATGCTGGGCAGTGTTAGCAATGAAGCCAGTGGCCAAGTGTGCAGCGGCGCCCAGATTGCCAACAATGATGCCAGTGTGACACAGTTAATTCAGACCGGTATTGACCTGGACAGTGATGTGGGGGCAGTGGGCAGTATTGCCTTCTGGTTCAAGAGTAATAATAACTGGAATGAGAATACTAACCGTAAACTCATGGATGCCTCGCTACTTTTAACGAGTTCGGTGTCTGAAAAATATTTCTATCTAGATAAAACCAATCAAGGGGCGCTAAAATTCAGTTTTGAAGATGACCAGGATGCAGACTTAGACCTCATCGAGAGTCCGATTAATAGCAGATTAGCCGATGTCTGGTACCACATTAGTCTAACTTTTGATTTTCCAAATGATTTGTTTCAAATCTATGTGGATGGCAACCTGGTGGCCAGCCAGACTATTAATACCAGTGGTGCCATTAAGGATCTTAATATTATCTCATTTGGTGATAAAAATAATACTACCTCAATAGGGGGCACGGGAAATTCGGCTAATGGCAGCTTCGATGAAATCACTATTCACAATTTTGTATTGAGCCAATCGGAAATTATCGACCTCATGGCTACCACACGTATCTGCGCTGTCACCATTGGCAGCATTAATATCATTGCTGCGGGTACCGCCGTAAATTGTCTGCCAGCACCGGTGGAAATAGAAATGTACGATAGCTCAGGGGTCATCATTGCCGATTATGCACAGACTGTAAATTTGAGTACCGATGTGAATCATGGTGACTGGAGTAAAGACGCCAGCGCCAATGGCGCGTTAACTCAAAACAATAGTGATGATGGTAATGCCCGCTATGACTTTTTGGCCACCGATTTGGGGACTGCAACTCTATACTTAAGAAATACTCATAGTGAGATCACCAATATTACCGTGGAATCTCTTGGCGTCAGTGCGCAACATAGTATTAGCTATCAGCCGGCAGGTTTTGTATTTAAAAATGACGGGGTGGTGGACAATATTCCCGGGCAAATCGCGGCCAAAGATTCAAATACTTCACCCAATGCCAGTACTCTGAGTATTGAGGCGTTGGATACTGCTAACGACGGTACTTGTCAGGCATTATTAACTGGCAGTAAAAATATTTTATTTGCTCTGGAGTGCGATACTCCAAGCAACTGTGGCTCGGCCATCAGTAATGTTTCAAATACTCAAATTGTCAGTAATGATGCGGGGGTCAGCCTGCAATATTCCACGGTAAGTTTGGCGTTTGACAATGCTAGCTCCGAAGCGTCATTTGTATTGAACTACAACGAAACTGGCAGGGTACGCTTACATCTTTATTATGAATTATTGGATAAAGATAGTAATAAAACCGGCGAGCTAATTTCGGCCACCTCCAATGACTTTGTGGTGAGCCCTTTTGGATTTTGCATCACCCCCAGCAGCAGCGAAAATAACTGGCAGTGCACCACCCCGGGGCTGGGCGTCAATTGCAGCGCGTTTAAGATGGCCGGTCAAAGTTTTAATCTGGATGTATTAGCCAAACGCTGGAACAGTTCAGGGAACAGCAATTTATGTGATGCAGGCTACGCCACCACGCAAAATTTTAATAACTTAGTGAATATCAACCACCAACTGGTGGCCCCGGCAACGGGAAATGTGGGTTCGCTTACCAGTGGCAGTGTCACGCTTTTTTCCGGACAAAGCCTGGCCCAGTCACAGAGTTTTTCCGACATGGGGGTTTATACTTTATCGGCCGGGGGTAATGGCTATCTTGGCACTACCCTTACCACCACGGGCTCACAGAATATCGGGCGCTTTTACCCTAAAGATTTTTATGTCCAATCGACTACCTCAGCCACCTACAGTGATACCCATGTGGGCTTTAGTTATACTGGACAGTTAGAGAGCAGCGGTGATGGCGCCATTCACTATGTTTTACAACCCAGCTTTAATTATCTGGTGCGGGGTTTTAATGGTCAGACCTTGCAAAACTATCTGTCGCCCTTTGCAAGTATCCCCAGTATCACCAGTAGTGCTATCTCAACCCAGTTGGGAAGTAAGGGCATGACGCTAAGCGTCACGGCGGGGTTTAATCAAGGGGTTATCACCGGGCCCAATGCCAGCTTCGAATTCACCTATACTTTTAGTGGCGCTGACCACTTTGTATTTAACCGGGATAGTAATAGCTTCGTGGCGCCGTTTAATAACGATGTGAGTATAAATATTAGCGCCATGACCGAATCCGTAGACGGCATGGCCCTGGCCAATGGCCCTGTGATGATGACGGGTAGCGGTGGCCCCATACGGTACGGGCGCTTAAATGTTCAAAATGCCTACGGGCCAGAGACCGCTGTTGTGAGTCAAAGGTGGCTGCTGGAATATTATGATGGCAATGCTTTTATATTGAATTCGCTTGATAACTTAACTGCTTATAACTTGGCAGACATAGGGAGCGTCATCGTCACCGATGTGGGAGACAGCTCGGATCCGTTATTAAATACCGACAGCAGTGCCAGTGTACCTTCGGGTGCCATCGGTAATTTTAGCGGCGGCCTGTTAACGGTAGATTGGTCACCACCGCTCAATCGCCATTTTGGAAATTATCTTTTCCCGGTGGGTGTGGACAGCTGGTTGCAATACGATTGGAGTGGCGGCGGCAACACAGACCCTCAGGGCAATGTGACCTTTGGCCAGTATCGCGGTCATGACAAAATTATTTATTGGAAAGAAATTAATTATTAACGGATGGTTGCTAACAGAGGGCATTTACAGTGCATGAATCTCACGGGCGTTATTCGTTAACAGCCATTGATCAGACTTTATTTTTCGACATTGTGGGGCCCGCGGATTTGGAACTGGCTAAAAACATTTTTAGTGATTCTAGAAGCCTAGTGAAACAACACTTTAAGGGCCAGTGGGCCAGTTATGTAGATCTGCAGCAGTGGCAGTTATTTACCCCGGAAATTATGCCTGCCATGCACGATTTTCAGCTTTGGTGTCAGCTGAATAATCTGGCCACCGAGGTATGCCTAGTGGGTAACAGCACCATGAAACGGATGGCCCGCGAGAGTATGGTGATAGCAGGCTCCGACACGGATATTCAATATGTACAAACGAAGCAGCAGGGAATAGCGTGGCTTAAAAGCAATGGGTTTTTATCCGAAGAATATGAAAATCATTAATATTCCAGATGGCAGTTACAGTTTAGAGTCTCAAGGGCGTACTGTCATTCTAACCCTGGTTGGGGTAGTGGATATGGAGATTGCGCTGCGCTTAATGCTGGACATTAAAATCCTGGTTACCGAAAAAAAATACGATCATTGGGCGTCACTGGTGGACTTAAGCAAATGGGGGTTACACCCGCCTGAGATTGTGGAATTTATTCAGGAGTTTCATACCTGGGCCGACCGCAATGGTCAGCTGGCCGAGGCGGCCGTTGTAAATAAGAGTGTATTAAAGGTCATGGCACGCAATAAGCTGGTGATGGGGTTTCGCAAAAATGTACACCAGGAATACTTCGAAGATAAAACCGAAGCCATCGAGTGGCTTCAGCATTTATCCTTGTATGACGAAAACTAACTATTCGTCGTTTTCCTCTTCGCCATTATCTTCCATGCCCAGCTCTTTGATTTTACGAGTAAGGGTATTTCGCCCCCAGCCCAATAACAAAGATGCATCACGGCGACGCCCTGCGGTATGTTTCAAGGCGGTTTCAATCATGATGCGCTCAAAAATAGGCACAGCGCCATCCAGCAAAGCCTTTTTTCCCTGAGCCAATTGTTGGTCGGCCCAATTGCGTAATGCCTGCTCCCAGTTATTGCTGGTGGTGACTTTTTCGTCGCGGTTTAACAGCTCAGGCGGTAAGTCATTTACATGTACCTCGCGACCCGATGCCATGACGGTAATCCAGCGACAGGT
>Ga0209081_1002703_pt1 | contig 10206 bp, 8 predicted proteins | sample GOMGulsemesocosm_4_FD_184636 | JGI IMG/M metagenome (GOLD analysis project Ga0209081, IMG submission 184636) | Methane-oxidizing microbial communities from mesocosms in the Gulf of Mexico - GOM15B Gulf of Mexico (SPAdes) (version 2) | ecosystem: Environmental > Aquatic > Marine > Cold seeps... | reverse complement strand
ATATGAATCAATTGATAAATTATTTACTATGGCTCCAGATGAAGTTACAGAAGAAGTTTGTAAATCAGGCTTAAGAGGAAAAGGTGGTGGTGGAGCTGCTTGTGGACCAAAATGGAAACTTATGCCCCCTTTAGATGACAGACCTAGATATATGATTGCAAATGGTGATGAATCAGAACCAGGAACTTTTAAAGATAGACAAATTTTTGAATATGATCCCCATTTACTAATAGAAGGAATTATATGTTCTTCATATGCTATTGGAGCACATGATTGTTTTATCTATATTAGAGGTGAATATAAATTCTTTATTGATAGATTAGATGCAGCTATTGAAGAAGCATATGATGCAGGAATCATCGGTGACAAAGTGATGAATAAATATGACTATCGTATGAATATCACAGTTCACAGAGGTGGTGGTGCTTATATTTGTGGTGAAAAATCAGCACTTATAGAATCTATTGAAGGTAAAAGAGGACATCCACGATTAAAACCACATGGTAAAGAATGTGAATGGTTTTTTGGAAATCCTGCAACTGTAAATAATGTAGAAACATTAGCATCTGTACCAAATATCATATTAAATGGTTATGAATCATATACTAAGTATGGTACAGAAAAAGCCCCAGGGACTATGCTATTTGCTATGAGTGGACCTGTTAAAAATCCTGGAGTTTACGAACTTCAATATGGTGTTAAAATGACTGATTTTATTGATAAAATCGGTGGAGGAATGAAAGATGGCTTAAAGTTAAAAGCTGTAATTCCAGGTGGGGCTTCTTGTCCTATTTTAACAGCCGAAGAAGTAGAACTAGCTTACTTAGACTATGAAACTATGTGGGATATTGGTTCTACCTTAGGTACAGGTGGAATGATGATTATTCCTGAGGGTGTTTCTATGGTTGAAGTTGCTAAAAACTTAATCGAATTTTATCATCATGAGTCATGTGGTCAATGTACACCTTGTAGAGAAGGTTGTGGTTGGATAGATGATATTATCAAAGGTATTTTAGCAGGGAGTGGGAAAATAGAAGATTTAACTACTATTCTTGATGTTTGTGAAACTATGAATGGTAAAACTGTATGTGTTTTTGCACCAGCAGTAAAAGACATTATTAAAAGTCTTGTTCAAAAATATAGAGATGAATTTGTGTCCTATATTAAAAATACAAATGAAGAAGGAGATGCAATCAATGGGTGAAATAGTTAATATAACAGTCAATGGTGCTACTATGGAGGCAGAAAAAGGAGGTTTATTGATAGATAAACTTCTTGATGAAAATATCCATATACCTCATTTTTGTTATCATCAAGCTCTTGGAAAAGATGGTAACTGTAGAATGTGTATGGTTGCAATTGAAGGACAAAAAAGACCTCAAATTGCTTGTGATACATATATAAAAGAGGGTATGGAAGTACGAACTAAGGGTGAAAATATTGAAAAAGTAAGAAGAGATATTTTAGAACTTCAACTTATAAATCATCCTATAGATTGTCCTACTTGTGATCAAGCTGGAGAATGTAAACTACAAGACTATTATATGGAATCTGGTTTTTATGAATCAAAAGTAACTGTAAATTCTAAAACAAATCATGCAAAACGAATTGATTTAGGGTCAAATGTTATGCTTGATAGAGAAAGATGTGTTTTATGTACAAGATGTACAAGATTTTGTTCAGACATTACAAAAACACATGAGTTAGCTGTACTTGGAAGAAGTGATCATTCATACATTGGTACTTTTCCTGGTCGTCCTTTAGATAATCCTTATGCTATGAATGTTGTAGATTTATGTCCTGTTGGAGCATTGACTTCAAAAGACTTTAGATTTAAACAAAGAGTTTGGTTTTTAGATACTTTTGATGCTATATGTGGCGGATGTTCAAAAGGCTGTAATATTTCAGTTGATCATAGAAAAGAAAAATACAAAGATGATCAAATTTTTAGATTTAGACCTCGAAAAAATCTTGCTATAAATGGTTTTTTTATGTGTGATGAGGGACGATTATCTTATCATGATGAAAATAACAATAGATTTGAAACTCCACTCATTGAAAAAGAAGAGATGAGTTTTCATGAAATAATGACTCAAATGTTTAAATTTATTTCTACAACAAAAGAGATATTCTTTGTTATTAGCCCAAGTTTATCTATAGAAGAGATGAAAAATGTGAATAATCTTGCATCTAAATTAAATGCAAATATTTCAGGATATTCACCAGATACGATTGATGAATCTTTTGGTGATGATTATTTAAGAAATAGTGATAAAGCTACTAATAGAAAAGCATTAAAAGAGATTGGTATCAATGATGAAGAATCTGTTTTTAAAGCAACTTTAGATAAATCTTCTTTAGTAATAGTGGTTGATAATAACTATTTTGATAATAATATAGCATTGCTTGAGGGTAAAAAAGTTATATCTCTATTTACACATTTATGTAAAACAATTGAAAAATCAGATATATCTATCCCAATTGCATCTTTTTATGAAAAGTCAGGAACATATATAAACGCTGATGATATTAAACAAAAAGTTATATCGAAAATGAAAAAAGAGAATACAGCTGAAACTATTACTTCAATAATAGAACATCTTAAAGATATGATTGGTAAAGGAAAACTATGAGTAGTGCAACAACAACAATATTAATTATAAATATTGCAATTGCTAGTTTACTAGCAGTTGGATTGACACCATTATTTGTATGGTGGGAAAGAAGAGTATCTGGTTTTATGCAAGATAGATCAGGACCAAATAGATGTAATATAGGACCCTTGCGATTAGGTGGTTTAATACAAAGTTTTGCAGATATGTTAAAATTAGTTTTTAAAGAAGACTTTCGTTCAAAACATATCAAATATAAATTTTTATTTACAATTGCACCTGGTATTGTATTTATTTGTTCATTTTTAACATTTGGAATGATACCTTTTGCTGATAGTTTAGTAATAGATGGAAAAGACCATATAATGCAAGCGATTCCATCTGATTTTGGTATGTTGTGGTTTCTAGCTTTTGCTGGATTATCTATCTTTGGAATTATTTTAGGTGGATTTGCATCAAATAGTAAATATGCGCTCTTAGGTTCAATTAGAGCAGCAGCCCAAGTGATCTCTTATGAAGCAGCAATGTTTTTATCTCTAATCTCTATGGTTATATGTTATGGATCAATTCACTTAACAGAAGTTGTAAATGCGCAAGCTGGAACATTTTTTGGTGTTATTCCAATGTGGGGTATTTTTATTCAACCATTAGCTGCAATCATTTTTATAATTTGTTCATTTGCTGAAACAAATAGAGCACCTTTTGATATTGCTGAAGGTGAATCAGAAATTGTAGCTGGTTATCATACAGAGTATTCTGCTATGAGATTTGGTTTATTTCAAGTGGGTGAATATGCAGCAATGAGTGCTTCTTGTGCGATTATAGTAACAGTATTTTTAGGTGGATATCAAATTCCATGGATGGATACACCTACAATACAATCGCATATGAATGAAGTTATTATTGCAATTATGATTTTATTACCAATTGGTGTTTATATGTTCACAGGATGGATGAAGAGAAATAATAAAGCAATTGGTAATGATAAATCAAGAGAAAAAGAAACAAAAATATTAACTATTGCTTTTTGGCTTATAGCAATTGTAACAGTTGTTATTTTATCTGTATTTTTAATTACAGGTTTAGGTTCAAATGGTGTAAATATTATAACTGCTGTTCTTCAAGTAGGAACATTTTTAGTTAAATTTTTTATTATGGCATTTGTATACATTTGGGTTAGATGGACTGTTTTAAGATTTAGATATGATCAAGTACAAATGATAGGTTGGAAAGTATTAATACCATTAGCACTTTTAAATATTGTTGTTACAGCTACATTTATTGTAGTACAAGGAAGCTAATATGGGAATAATTGTTGTAAAAAGAGAAGGAAAATCTTTTAAAGATAAGTTGTTTTTACCTGCAATTGCAGGTGGAATGAAAACTACTTTAAAACATTTTATGAAGAACTTAAAAAATGTTGATGGTTTAAAAACTACTCAATATCCAGAAGTACAACCAGATGATTTAAATGAAAGATATAGAGGTGTTCATAGACTTACTAAACATGAAGATGATAGTGAAAAGTGTGTTGCTTGTTATATGTGTGCTACGGCTTGTCCTGCTGATTGTATTTTTATTGAAGCAGAAGAGCGATTTGATGGTTATGATGAAAAAAGACCTAAAGAGTTTAAAATCGATTTATTAGAGTGTGTTTTTTGTGGATATTGTGTAGAAGCTTGTCCATGTGATGCTATTAGAATGGATACAGGAATATTTTCATTCATTGGTGGAACGAGAGAAGAATTTGTTTTAGATAAAAAAGCTTTAATGGCAAATGAAAGATCAAAGGATTTAGATAATGGTTGATTTATTATTTTTAGGATTGTCTTTTTTAGCAATTGGTGGTGCTTTAGCTATGATAGTTTATAAAGATCCTATGTATAGTGCATTGGGTGTATTAATCTCTATGTTAAGTGTAGCAGGAATATTTGCATTGTTAAATGCATCATTCCTTTTTATGGTTCAGATTATTGTATATGCGGGTGCTATTATGACTTTAATTTTATTTATTTTAATGTTTTTAAATATTAAAGAAGAAGATTTACCAAATGAGCCAAATAAGTTTAAACTTATTGCTTTAGGTGCAGTGATTATGATACCTTTAAATTTTTTGGTTTTAAAAGCAGTATCAAAATTGCCTGCAAAAGATTTACTTTTAACTAATACTGATTTTGGTGATATTGGACCAATTGGTACTGTACTATATACTGACTGGTTAGTTGCATTTGAATTAATTTCAATTCTACTTTTAATTGCTTTAATTGGTTCAATTGTATTAGCTAAGAAAAGAAATAAAAAAGTTAAAAATAAAGGAGCAGTATCATGATATCATTGACGTCATTAGCTTTTGTATCTATGGCACTTTTTACACTAGGTGCTATTGGTGTTATATCTAGAAAAAATATATTTGTTATTTATATGTCTATAGAGATGATGCTAAACGGTATAAATTTATTTTTAGTAACATTTGCAAGATACCATTTCAATATGGATCCACAAATTATAACTATTATGGTTATAGCAATAGCTGCTGCTGAAGCAGCAATATTTTTATCGGTAATTATTTTATTATTCAGATCTAAAAAATCACTTGATACTGATATTTTTACAACATTAACGCAAGGAGAAAAATCATGAGTACAAATTTGCTAATATGGATTATATTATCTCCTTTAATTGGTGCAATTTTAAATGGTGGTTTGTATTTTTATCACATTAAAAATAAACCTGTATCAGATTTGACATTTTCGTTAATCGGGACTATTACTCCTTTTATCTCATTTTTGATTACATTGAGTTTATTTTTAAGAATGAAAGATGAAAATATAATCTTTAATCAGCAATTATTTACATGGTTAAATATTGATAAATTAAATATTGAAATGGCTTTATTAGGTGATAATTTATCTATTTTCATGACGATGTTTGTTACTTTTGTTGGTTGGTTGATCCATATTTATGCTGTTGGTTATATGAAAGGCGATAAAGGTTTTGGTAAGTTTTTTGCATACTTTAACTTATTTTTAGCATCTATGTTAATTCTTGTACTTGCAGATAATCCAATCATTTTATTTATTGGTTGGGAAGGTGTTGGAGTTTGTTCATACCTTTTAATTAAATTTTATTATGGGAAAAAAGAGAATGTAATCGCTGCAAATAAAGCTTTTATTGTAAATAGAGTAGGGGATTTTGGTTTTTTACTTGGTGTTGTAACTTTATTTTTTGCTATGGGAGAGGTTGATTTATCATTTACCTCTATTGAAGCAAATTTAGGAAATGCTTCACCAGAATTACTCTCTTTAGCTGGATTTTTATTGTTTGTAGGTGCTATGGGAAAATCAGCTCAGATACCATTGTATGTATGGCTTCCTGATGCGATGGCAGGTCCTACACCTATTTCTGCATTGATCCATGCTGCTACTATGGTAACAGCTGGTGTTTATATGGTTGCAAGATTTCATTTCTTATATATTGATTTAGGTGATATTGGATTGTTTATTGCATATACAGGTGCATTTTCAGCTATGTTGGCTGCATTTATTGCAACCAGACAAAATGATATTAAAAAAATACTTGCTTACTCAACTATGAGTCAGTTGGGATATATGTTTATTGCTGTTGGTTTAGGTTTTTATTCTACTGGATTATTTCATGTATTTACACATGCTTTCTTTAAGGCTATGTTGTTTATGGGTGCAGGTGGAGTGATCATGGCACTACATCATCAGCAAGATATATTTAAAATTGCACAACATAGGGCATCATTACCAATTATAGGATTTACATTTTTGATTGGTGTAATTGCAATTTCTGGTATCCCTCCATTTTCAGGATTCTTTTCAAAAGATGCTATTTTAGCAGCAGCTTTTCAAGAAGGACAATATCTGATCTGGGGTATGGCAATGTTCACAGCATTTTTGACGGCATTTTATATGTTTAGATTATATTTTATTGTATTTGTTGCTCCATCACCACAAAGAAAAAAGTATGTGTATACACCTAAAACAGTCACAATTCCACTTTTAATTTTAGCTATGGGTGCGATTGGTGCTGGATTTTTAAATCTTCCATCTATATTTGGTGGACACCATTTAGTTGATACTTGGTTAGCACAATTAAATTCTAAAACTATACATTTAAGTCATAGTACAGAGTATATTTTAATGCTGTTATCTATTGGTGTTGCTAGTTTAGGTATTTATGTTGCGTATAAAAAATATGCAAACTTTGATGTATCTAAGCCAGAAGAAGAGGTTGGATTAATAGGAAACAAATTTTATGTTGATGAAATATATGATGTAGTTTTTGTTAAATCACTTAAAAAAGTATCTACATTTATTGATAAAGTGTTAGATACTAAGATTATAGATGGGTTTATTATGAACTCTTCAAGTGGCTTTGTAAACATTGGTAAAAAAGTAGCAATGTTACAAAATGCAAATGTTAGATTTTACGCGGCATTTATGTTAGTTGGAATGACATGCGTATTTATTTATTTATTTATTACATTAGGATTATAGTATGAGTTCAGATATACTTTCGTTTATTATATTTTTACCAGCGATTGTTGCCTTTGGTTTAATGGTAACAACCAGAGATGTAAATACAATTAGAAATATAGCATTTTTAACTACTACAGTTATTTTAGCTTTAGTACTCAAAATATATATTGAGTTTGATCCAAGTTCAGGGATGCAATTTATTACAAATGTTCCATGGATTGAATCGTATGGTATTAATTACTATGTCGGATTAGATGGATTTTCATTGACAATTCTGGCGATGATAGCTATTTTAATTCCTACAGCCTATTTGCTTCTTTGGGAAGGTAAAACAAAAGGGTATTGGATCAATATGTTATTGGTTCAAGCAGGTGTTACAGGTACGCTACTCTCTTTAGATATAATATTATTTTATTTCTTCTGGGAAGTTATGCTTTTACCAGTATTTTTAATGATTGGTTCATATGGATTTGGTGATAAGGTAGCCACAACTATCAAAGTTACAGTGTATACAATGCTTGGATCGTTATTGATGTTTATGGCTATTCTATACTTAGGTGTAGCGTATGAAAATGAGTTTGGAACTTGGTCATTTGCTTATGATGAGTTAGTTAAAATAACAACATTAGATTATAGTGCAAGAGTATGGTTATTTTTAGCCTTTCTTACTGCTTTTGCCATTAAAATTCCACTTTTCCCTCTTCATACATGGATTATGGAAACATACAAAAATGCACCTACTGGTGCTGTATTTTTATTGTCTTCTATTATGGCAAAACTTGGGGTGTATGCAATCGTAAGATTTATGATCCCACTTTTCCCAGAAATATATGTTGAATTTTCTATTTACCTTGTCTCTCTCGGATTATTTGGTTTAGTCTATTTTGGAATTGCTGCATTTATGCAAGATGATATCAAAAGAATGTTTGCTTATGCTTCTGCATCACATTTAAGTTTTATCGCTGCTGGTATTTTTTCATTAAATGAATATGGTATTAATGGTGCTCTTTATCTTGTAATTGCACATGCTATTTCTACAGGTGCGTTATTTTTACTTGTAGGGTTGATGCATGAACAAACAGGTTTCAAAACGATGAAAGATTTAGGGGGGATTGCAAAACAAGCTCCTGTATTTACTTTTATATTTGCGATTATGTTATTTGCAAATATTGGTTTACCTGGTACGAATGGTTTCGTAGCAGAATTATTAATTATTTTTGGTATTTATGAATATAATCATATTTTAGGATATATTGCAGCAACTACCGTGGTTATTGGAGCATCATATATGCTATGGATGTTTCAAAAAGCTATTTTACAAGATAGACCAGAAGGTGCTGCTGTTTTAAAAATGAGAGATTTAAAAATAAAAGAGATTCTCGCATTTATTCCATGGGTTTTATTGGTATTTTTTATGGGTCTATATCCTGACATTTTTATTGATAAATTTGAGCCTACAGTTACTCACTATTTACAAGATATTTTACACATCGGAGGAACAAAATGAGTGAATTTTTTTATCTAATCCCTGCTATTACTGTTTTAGTTGGTGCTTTGGTACTTATGTTTATGAGTATGTATGAAAGATATGAAACAAAAGATTTTATTATTGTTTCTACAGTATTTTTAGTTGTTGCATTAGGGGTTTCATTGATTGATTTAAGTGAATCTTATTCTATCCGACCTTTTAGTGACTTAACAAACAATGTTTTAATATTTGATACATTTTCAAATTATTTCAATATATTATTGATTTTAGGGACACTATTAACTTTACTTATTGGTGAACATTATTTTCAGCATAGATCATATTTTAAAGGTGAGTTTTTCTCAATTTTACTATTTGCATTGTTTGGAATGATGTTATTATCAAATGCAAATGAACTAATCACTGCATATATTGCATTAGAAATCGCATCTTTTGCTGTATATATCATGATTGGTTTCAATACAGAAAATTCTAAAAGAGTTGAAGCTATTTTTAAATATTTGGTTTTAGGTGCTTTTGTAGGAAGTTTTTATTTATTGGGTACTGTACTTGTTTTTGGTGCAACACAAACAACAAATTTAACTGAAATAGGTATATATGTAGCTTCTCATACTGGTGAAGATATGATTTTAGTGTACATAGGATTAACTTTAATTTTATTTACATTTTTATTCAAAATTGCTGCATTTCCATTCCAATCATGGGTTTTAGATATTTATAGAGGTTCGCCAATGATTGTTATCGCATTTATGGCATCTACTTTTAAAATAGCAATTTTTTCATTTTTTATAAGATTTATAGTGCAAGACTTAGCTCCTATTATTGATTTTTGGGATGGTATAATTTCTGTTATCATTGTATTTACTTTAGTGTTTGGTACATGGTTAGCAATTACACAAAATATAGTAAAAAGAATGCTAGCTGCTTCTTCAATAGTACATACAGGATATATACTATTAGCATTTATCGCACTTAGTTATGAAGATGGTAAAGTTATCAATATTGACGCATCGTATGCTACTATGTTTTATTTATTTTCATATCTATTATCTGCTTTAGGTTCTTTTGGTTTAGCTTCTCATATTATTTCAGAAACAAATGTAAAAGTTACTTATGATGATTTCAAAGGTTTAGCAAAAGAGAGACCTTTTTTAGCTGCTATGATGACGATATTTTTATTTTCACTAGCAGGAATACCTTCAACTATAGGTTTTATCGGTAAATTTTATGTATTTACAGAAGCGATTAGTGCAGGATATACAGGACTTACGATTTTAGCTATTATGGCTACGATAGTATCTGTGTATTACTACTTTAAATTGATAGCAATGATGTATTTTTATCCTCCAAAAGATGAATGTATCTCAGTAGAATTTAATGATAAAAGAGTTTCTACATATGCTATTGCATTTGTAGCGATTTTAACTATTCTTGGTGGTGTTGGTTCTGCTATTGTATTCTTTATTCCAGTTATGAATATTGACTCACTCATTGCTTTATCTCAAACAGCTGTTCAGTCTTTATTTATAGGGAAGTAAAGAGTTTTGGTATTTGCTATATAAATAACAATTTATTAGCATTTACCCTTCGTAGTTATCCA